>Ga0208898_1000297_pt1 | contig 39539 bp, 54 predicted proteins | sample VirMetDEL_Mar_4_FD_184513 | JGI IMG/M metagenome (GOLD analysis project Ga0208898, IMG submission 184513) | Aqueous microbial communities from the Delaware River and Bay under freshwater to marine salinity gradient to study organic matter... | ecosystem: Environmental > Aquatic > Marine >... | reverse complement strand
CCCTGGGCGTTACCGGCGAGCAAATCCGTGACGTAATCCAGAAAAACCTGTTGGGCGACTGGGATGACAAGACCAATGGTCCTTCGGGCACCGGGGCAATCCCACGCGAGGACATCGGCGGATTCATCCGATCGCCGCAAACCAAGAACCTGATCAAAGACGTACAGATTCAGCACGTCACCGGGGGCATGTCCAAGCTGTCGTTCAAGGCCTACAGCCAGGGCCAGCATGTGTTGATGGGCGACTCTATCGACCTGATATGGATTGACGAGGAACCGCTCGACCAAGCCATCTATCCGCAATGCCTCGTTCGTACAATGACCGGCGACCAAGGCCGCGGCGGCATCGTGATGATGACGTTCACGCCAGAAAACGGCATGACGCCCATCGTCGCCCAGTTCATGGAAGACATTCAGCCAGGCCAGGAACTGTTCAACGTCACATGGGACGATGCGCCCCACCTTACCGACGAGGTGAAGGCGCAGATTCTGAAAGCGACCCCGGTGCATTTGCGTGAAATGCGCTCGAAGGGCGTGCCAGCTGTTGGTGCCGGCCTCATCTTTACCCAGGCCGATGAAGACATCATGATCGATCCGTTTTCGATCCCGCCGCACTGGGTCATCATCAACGGTTGCGACTTCGGGTGGAATCACCCACAAGCCCATTGCCAGCTGGCTTGGGACCGTGACGCCGATGTCGTTTACCTCGTGAATTCATGGCGCAAGGCCGAGCAGGATGCCTCCCAGGCATGGACCGCCGTTAAGGGCTGGGCCCGACACTTCCCCACCGCATGGCCGCACGATGGTCTGCAGCATGAAAAGGGCGGTGGTGAGGTGCTGAAAGAGCAGTACAAGACGGCCGGCTTCAACATGCTGCCGTTCCACGCAACCTGGCCAAGCGGGAGCAACAGCGTAGAGGCCGGTATCTGGGAGCTAAACGAGCGCATGACAAACGGCACGTTCAAGGTGTTCAAGAACCAACAGGCCTTCTTCGAGGAAAAGCGGCTCTACCACCGCGACGACAAGGGCAAGATTGTGAAACTACGCGATGACCTGATATCGGCTGTACGCTATGCCTACATGATGTTGCGCTGTGCTGTGCCGAACACCGCCGCCAAGGTTCGCGCCCAAGCCATCGTTCCCCCTACCGTAAATCACTGGAGTTAGCCGCATGGCACGCCCAAAAACGCAAGAGCGGCTAAACGCCGTCCACCGCCGAGCCGTGAAGGGCTTCGACGCCTCATACATGCCACAGACGGACGTTCGCCTGCACTGCCTTCAGGCGCGCCGGTTCGCCTATGTCCCGGGCGCCCAGTGGGAGGGGAACCTAGAAGCGCAGTTTGCCAACCGGCCGCGCTTTGAAATCAACAAGGTGCTCGACTCCCTGATGCGTATTTTCAGCGAGTACCGAAACAACCGGGTGACGGTCGAGTTCAGGGCCAAGGATGACCTGGCCAACGATGACACCGCCGACGCACTAAACGGCATGTTTCGATCTGACGAGCAGGAAAGCAACGCCGAGGAAGCCTACGATAACTGCTTTGACGAGGGCACCGCGGGCGGCTTCGGTGCCCTGCGCCTGCGCGCCAAGTACGAGGACGAGCAGGACGAGGACGATGACCACCAGCGCATTTGCATCGAGCCTGTTTTCGATGCTGACATGTCCGTGTTCTTTGATGCGGATGCCAAGCGCCAGGACAAGTCGGACGCCAAGCAATGCTGGCTGATTTACACCATGATCCCAGATGACTTTCGGGATGAGTGGGACGTCGAGCCGGCCAGCTTCGACCGCACCAACAAGATGACGCGCTTCGACTGGTACACTCCGGACGTGGTTTACGTCGCTGAGTATTACGAGGTCGAATTCAAAAAAACAAAGGTGCATTTCTTCAGACTGCCGGCCACCGACGAAGTGCAGAAGGTATACGCCCGCGATCTGGACGATGAAAAGCGGGCCGAGCTGGAAGCCATGGGCTTTATTGAATCGCGCCAGAAGACAATCACCGAGCGCCGGATTCACAAATACATCATCGACGGAATGCAGGTGCTCGAGGACTGTGGCTATGTCGCCGGGGAGTACATCCCGGTCGCGCCCTACTACGGCAAGCGCATGTTCATCGACAACAAGGAACGCATGTTCGGCCACACCATGCCGATGATGGATGCCCAGCGCATTTACAACATGGAAATTTCCGCGCTGGCCGAACAGGCGTCAGCCTTTGGTGAGTCGATCCCGATCTTTACCCCGGAACAGGTAGCCGGCCAAGAAAACAATTGGGCGAACAAGAACGTCAAAAAGCCGCCATACCTGCTCATCAACCCGATCACCGATGCCCAGGGCCAGACGTTGCCGGCGGCACCGATCGGCTACACCCAGCCGCCCGTGATCCCGCCCGCGCTGCAAGGGCTTATTCAGCTGGTGCAATCCGACATCATGGAACTTGCCGGCAATCAGCAGGCCGGTGACGAACTCCAATCGAACGTGTCGGGCAAGGCCGTGGAGCTGGTGCAATCCCGCCTCGACATGAAGTCGTTTATCTATCAGGACAACTTCAAGAAAACGATGCGCCAGGTGGGCGTCATCTGGCTGTCGATGGCCAAGGATTTGTACGACGAGGAAGGCCGCAAAATGCGGACTATCGGAAAGGACGACACCGAGTCTCAAGCGATCCTGAAGCAACCGGCCGTGGATAAGCAGGGCCAAAACTACATCAAAAACGACTTGAGCATCGGCCGCTATGATGTCGCCGTCGATGTGGGACCGGCCTTCGCCAGCAAGCGCGACAAGGCAGTTCGTGGCCTGCTGGGCGTCCTGCAGTTCATTGAAGACCCATCGATGAAAGCTGCGGTGGTGGGCATGATCCTGCAGAACATGGACGGCGAGGGGATGGATGATTTGCGCGCCTTTGCTCGCAAGGGTCTGGTAGCTGCGGGCGTCATCGATCCGACCGACGAGGAAAAGGCCGAAATGCAGCAGACCCAGGAAAATGCGCCACCAGATGGCCAGAACGAATTCCTGTTGGCCAGCGCCAAGGAAACCCTATCAAAAATCCCACTCAACGAAACCAACGCCATCAAGAACATTGCCCAGGCACAGCTGGCCCAGGCAAATGCGGCGAAGGCCGAGACCGACGCCGCCGCAACCCTGGCGACCATTCAAGGACAGATCGCCCAGCTTATGGCCGCCGTACAGGCGATTGCAGGCCCTTCAGTAACAGACCAAGTGCCACCCCAGGAAATGCAGCAGGCTGAGCAGCCACCGCCGCCAGGCGCCCTTTAACCCCCATGACCGCCATTAACTTGGCGGTTTTTTATGTTATATACTCGGCTTACGGCATCCATTGGCCGAAACAATGAGTGAAATGACCAAAGGTGAAACGATGACAACGGCAGATAACACCGGCTTGAATGCAGACCTCGACAACGAAACCGAAACCGATATCGAAAATAACCTGTTACCAGGCGAAGGCGATCAAGGCGACGATGACGAAGGCGAACTGGTAATCACGCTGGGCGATGAGTCCCCGCCAGACTCGAACGATGGTGAGCATCAAGACGACAACGAGGCCCCGGCGTGGGTCAAGGAACTTCGGAAAACCAACCGTGAACTCGCTCGCAAGCTGAAGGAAGCTGAGACCAAAGCCAGCTCCCAACAACAGCAGCAGCAAGAACCGGAAGCGCCTGTACTGGGCGACAAGCCAACCCTGGAAAGTGCCAACTATGACGAGGACGAGTACCAAGCCGCCCTCGATAAGTGGTACGAGAAAAAACAGGAATTGGCTGAATACCAGAAGGCGCAACAACGCAAGTTGGACGAGGCGAAAGCCAGTCAGCAAAAAGTTATGACCGATTACAGTGCCGCGGCCAGAAAGTTGAAAGTTCCAGACTTTAAGGCAGCTGAAGACACGGTGATCGAGTTCCTTAGCGCTGACCAGCAAGGCCTGATCCTTAACGGCGCCGATGATCCAGCGAAGCTTGTGTATGCTCTCGGCCGATCCCCGGAAAAGTTGAAAGCCATCGCATCTATCACCAACCCAGTTAAATTTGCATTTGCAGTTTCCAAACTCGAGGGAGAAATCAAAGTGTCCAAGCGCGATAAGCCTGCACCAGAAACCGGCCGTGTGAAAAACAGCGCCGGCACCACCCGCGAAAACGGCACGGATAAAGTCCTCGAGCGCTTGGAAAAGGAAGCCGATGTAACCGGCGACCGCACCAAAATTCAGGAATACAAGCGCTCTCTCAAGAGCAAGTAACCACTCATTGTTTAGGTGAACCAAAATGGCTAACAGTTTCAGCAAGGAAGAAAAGGTAGCCTTCGACCTCGTTCTCGAAGGCTTTCACGACAATCTGGTTTTGTCCAAAGCGGTAAAGATTTTCCGCAATGATCAAACCATGATGGCGCGCACCAACGACATCATCTGGCGCCCACAGCCCTACATCGCTCTGAGCTATAGCGGCTTGGACCAGACGGGCAACTTCAAGGACCAGACCCAACTGTCGGTGCCTGCTCGCCTCAATCAGTACAAGTCGAGCCCGTTCCAGATGACCGCCCTCGAGCTGCGCGATGCGCTTCAGGAAAATCGCCTGGGCGAAGCCGCCAAGCAAAAGCTGGCATCGGACATCAACGTCTTCTGCACCGACTTGGCGTGCCAGCAGGGGACGCTGGTGGTCAAGCGCACCTCGGCCGCGTCGGGCTTCGATGACCTGGCTCAAGCTGATTCGATCATGAACGAGCAGGGCATTATCTCTTCCCTGGGGCGCCGCCTGGCTGCCTTCTCGTCCCGCGATTACAACAGCATGGCCGCGAACCTGGCCGGTCGCCAGACCATGAACGAGAAGCCGACCACCGCTTACGAGCGGGCGTTGATCAACTCGAACATCAGCGGCTTCGACGTGCTGAAGCTGGATTACACCCGCCGTCTGGTAGCGGCTGCAGGTGTTGGCGTGACCATCACCGGGGCAAACCAGTATTACACCCCCGTGGCGACCACAGCCGACATCAACGGCGGCGGCATCAACGTCGATAACCGCTATCAAACCGTAGGTATCACCGTCACTTCTGGCACCGTGAAGGTCGGCGATGCGTTCACCATCGCGGGCGTTGATGCGGTACACCACATCACCAAGGAGGACACCGGCCAGCTCAAGACTTTCCGTATCACGGCCATTGTCACGGGTGCGGGTGGTACCGGTACCGTGCAAATCTCGCCGCCGATCATTTCCGGCCAGGGCGCTACCGTTGCCGAGCTGCAGTACAAGAACGTCAGCGCTACTCCGGCCGCTGGCGCCGCCGTGACCTTCCTCAATACCACAACTGCAGCCATCAACCCGTTCTGGGCTGAGAGTGCAATCGAGTTGCTGCCAGGTCGCGTTGAGTTCCCACAAAATGCGGGCATGGAAGTCATGCGCGGCTCGACCGAACAGGGTTTTGAGCTGGTCATGGTCAAGCAAGGCAGCATTGACAGCGGCAACATCAAGTATCGCTTCGATACGTTCTTTGGCGGCGTGATGAATAACCCTGAGATGTGCGGGTTCACCATCTTTAACCAGGCTTAACGGCCATCCATCGAGTAACACCAGACGGGGCCTGATGGCCCCGTTTGTCTATCGGGAGAATGATCATGCTTGCAAAAACGATGCTGTACATCGCCGGCCTTACCCAAAACATCTGGGGTATCCTCGTCGACACTATCGAGGTGGACGAGCACGAGGTCGAAGACTATCTGGCCCAGGGCTGGTTTTATCACCCCTTCGAGGTTCGCGATGCCGCCGCCGCCGCGGCGCTGGAAGCCAAGAAGCCGGCAGAGCCCAGCGAGCTGGAATTGCTTCGCCAGCAACTGGCCGATAATCAGCGCCTTCTGGATGAGGCGAACCTCAAGCTTTCCCAGGCCCCTGCTGTGCCCATACAGGGCGCGCAAACCTTTATCCCTGCCGGTGGTGCCGATTCTACGGCCAATCCGAATGGCGGGGCCAGCAGCACCACCACAGCCCCTACCGAACCGACTGCCGATGAAATCGAGCTGGCGCTAAAGATCAAGCTGGCCGAGGAAGCTGCCAAGAAGGGCGTCAAGATCGACGGGCGCTGGAACTCCACCAAAATCCAGGCAGCGCTTGATAAAGCGGCAGGCGGTGCGTAATGACCACCAAGCGCGAAGTCATTCTGGCGGCCTACGAGGAACTTGGCCTGGCGGAATATAATTTTGATATTTCGCCCGAGGAAATGGCATCAGCGCGAAAGCGCCTCGACCGGATGATGGCCGAGTGGGAAGCGAAAGTGACCACCGGCTACATGATCCCGCTCGACCCCGACGATTCGGATGAAAACGATGAGTGCGGAGTGCCTGACGCGATCATTAACGCCATGGCCATGAACCTGGCGGTTCGCATGGGGCCGAGTCTGGGCAAGGTGCTTTCCCTGGAAACGCGGGTTGGGGCAAAGAACGCATATGACGGCATGCTGGGCTTCCTTGCCGTCATCCCGTCGATCAAATACCCCAGCACGCTGCCAGTGGGCGCCGGCAACAAGCCGCTACCGGGCCGCCGAGAGTTCTTTCAAGAGCGGAAAGACATCAACACCACGAGGAACGGGAACACCCTCGATGGCGACTGTGGCGACCCGTTCACCTTCAACCAATAATCACATCCCAGCTCGAGCCGTTGTATTGAACCTGCACGGTTTTATATTGGACGGCCACCGCAATGGTGGCCGATCCATCCAGCAGAATCCCACCACCATCCAACGTAACCACATTGGCCGATCCGTCCACCTTCTTGACCGTCACCAGCTGTAGGAGCGAAGGTGCGGCCGGTAGCGTCACGGTGAACGCTCCCGCGGCGGCATCTGCGCGCACGGTGATCGGCTGATACGCTGGCGCCGCCAGGACTGAATAGGCGGCCGTGACGTTGGCCAGGGCCGGGGCGAATGGCGGCGTCGGTGCAGGGATGTCGGGGAAAATCGGTGGCCTAAAGTCGAGCAACATGGCCTCGATGTCGTCCACCTTTGCCGCAAGCCCGCGGTACGCCTGGGGCTCGAGGTGGGCTAGTTGCTGCTCTACCAGCTCGATAATGGCCAGCAGTCCGGAAGGTAGGCCATTCCCCCCGCTCTGATCAACCGCTTGATCTAGGGCATCCTGCGCGATCCTGGCGGCATTGTTGGCGGTTCCCTGGGAGGCGGCGGCAATCTCGGCCGCGTCCATGATCAGCGCGAGCAGCTTATCGAGGTATTCCGGGATTGCGACCACCGTGTCGACACCCAGTGACTCGAGGTAGCGAATCAGCTGTGGGTCATTTGTCAGCTGGGCAATAAGCCGGCGATCCGCCCGGAAAGAGCGCGACGTGAAAGGATTGATTGCGTCAGACATTCAGGGGCTCCAGGGCAGCTTCAAGCCGCATAAATGACACGATGCAGGCGTTCGCGCCGCGGTAGCGCATGCCCATCATCTGCTCAAATTTGATTTTCGGCCGGTACTCCAGGCGTTTCTTGCGCTGCCCTTGCGTCCCCATGCTGATGAGTCGCTCGATGCTCCACTCGAGGCCATCCATTGACCACGAAAAGAACATGTGAGGATCATCACCGATAGCGGCGCGCCCGGGCGAACCAATCAGCTCCACGGCGTGCAGAATCGCGCCCTTGCTCTCGTTGTAGATCAGCACCGTATTGAACTGCCACCCGACATCCTCGCCGTACTGGGTAAAGATGTCTTTGTCGAGCATCCCAATGCGGGGAAGGTTCCTGTCATCGACAAACCATTTGTTATATGCGAACAGGAAGTGTCGCCCGTGGAATGGCGTGGCCAGGTCCGGCGATGAGTGCAGCGTGTACCAGACGGGAGCCTCGAGCACCAAGGATGCCGCGGCGTCATAAACCAGCGTATGGCGCGGCAAGCTGATGATCAGGTTTTGGTGGCGCCGACTCATCCGCGCAACGATGGTCGATGCGGCCAGTTCGCTTTCCGGGTACTCGAGCAGCACGTCTTCAATCTCCCGGGTTGCGATCTTGGTGGCGGCACCGCCAGCCCCCAGGTAAACCGAACACGGCTCATCGTCGGCGCCACCAACGAACGCCAGCACTTGGTCAAAGCGGCAAAACATCTGGGTACCTACGGCGCCTTTCTCGATCATGGCGCCCACGTTCCTGGCGAACGGAAAGCCGGTGCCCCCCACGTTGTCGAAAATCTCGATGGTGTTTCGGTTGAATGCGTAAAGTTCCTGGCGCAGTTTCATCACGCCGACGATGGGGTCGGGATCGGCTTCGGATGATCCGTAGCGCAGCACGTTCACGCTCATTCGGTCATTGAGGTCGGTCACGACGAGCGACACGCCATCGGTGGACACGAAATAGCCATCCATCCACACCACATCGATGCAGACGCCAAGGTTAGGGTCGGTCACGCGCACCAGCTTCGAGGCATCCCAATAAAACAGGTTCTTGTTCGAGGCAATGGCCATGACCTCGAAAGACTTTGTGAATGTCACATCGAGCCCGTTATCCCCCACATCCCCCAGGATGGTGAGCAGCCCGCCCTCGTTCATGCTGCAGAAGTATTTCCCGATCACCCAATAAGCCACACCGTTCCACTGGAACCCGCCACGACCTCGGCCGGTGATCGTGCCGTTCACGGTGTTGTATTGGCTGATGCCTTCGGCGGTGCGCAGATACCCGGCCGATACGCCGGTTTCAGCCGGCACTGGAATGAGGTTTTTAGGGTAGGCCGAACGGAAGTCGACCCCAGTATCAGCGGTGAAACCGGACAGAATGCTAACCTGCGTCATGTTCGTGATCCTGAGTGATTTTTGAGCAGTCGCCGATATTGTATGGAAAAATAGCTTGCACGTTCCGATTAATGCCATTAAGGGGTTCACCACAATGCCAACCATTGACCAGCTCAATCAGGTTTCAGGCCTGCAGCCATCCGATATTTTTCCGTTGTTCGTTGGCATGTCCCAATCGACACGCCGCGCCACGCTCGCCCAGCTGCTGCAGTTCATGCAAGACAGCCTGATCCTTCCTAGTCCGGACCTGGCCATTCAGTACGCGGCGCCATCGACGGACGCTTTCGTGGTGCCGATCACCCAGCCAACCACGGGTAACACTGACGTCCATTTGATCCTGACCCCGGCGTCTGCATTTGCAAGTGGCACCATTCGGCTCCCGCCCAAGGACGGCCTCAAGGATGGCCAGATTGTGCGTGTGAACACCACCCAGGCCATCACGGCCCTGACCTTCGACTTGAACGGCGCCAGCACCATCACGGGCGGCCCTACCACCCTGCAGGCGAACAATACGTTTACCCTCGCCTACAGCATGCCCGCGTCGAATTGGTACATGCTCGAGCGCAGCGTCCCCAATCCTGCAACGGTTGACACCATCCAGACGCTGCTGAATAAAACTTTCGTGGCGCCGGCCCTGGGCACGCCGATCAGCGGCGACCTGGCCAACTGCCTAAATTTGCCAATCGGATCTGGTGTTTCTGGGCTTGGCGCGGGCGTCGCCACCTTCTTGTCCCTGGGCACCGCCGCCGCGCTGCTCGCATTGATGACGCCGAACGCCACGGGTAGCGGTTCGCTAGTGTTCAACAGCAGCCCGCTTTTCATCGGCCCGCGCCTGGGTACGCCGTTCAGCGGCATTCTGAGTAACTGCACCGGGCTTCCTATCTCGACGGGCGTTGCTGGCCTGGCTGCTGGCGTTGCTGCCTTCCTGGCGGCTCCCACCTCGGCCACGCTGCTGGCGTTGCTGGCAGATGCCACCGGCACAGGCGCGAACGTATTCAATAACGGGCCAACGCTCATTGCCCCACGACTGGGAACCCCATTTAGCGGCGACCTTTCCAACTGCATCAATTTGCCAATTTCTACCGGCGTATCTGGTCTGGCTGCGCTGGTGGCGGCATTCCTGGCTGCGCCATCATCGGCCAACCTGCTGGCGGCGATGACCGATAAGAGCGGAACCGGCCTTTGTGTTTTCGCCAACGGCCCAACGCTCGCCGCTCCAGTTCTGAATGCGCCATCGTTCGGCGCGCCAGTAACCAAGACCGCGGCGTTCACCTTGGGCGCCACTGAAAACATGGTGATTTGCAACGGGACTGCCACTATTCCCGTGACGCTGCCAGCAGCATCGAGCGCGCCAGGACGTACCGTGCGTATCAAGAACATTGCCGCATTCACTGTTACGTCAGCGACCGCAAACGTAGTGCCGCTTGCTGGTGGTGCTGCAGGTACTGCCATTCTCCCGGCAACTGCAGGTGCTACTGCACTGCTCGTCAGTGATGGCGCCAACTGGATTATCATGGCCTAACGACCACACCCACCGACCACCACTTAGGAATACCGAAAATGACTATCAAGGCACCGATTAACCCAGCCTACGGGAATGGCCAGCTCGTCGCGGCCACCACCACGGCGGCCACCATCACCCTGGGGGCGAGCACCAAGCAAGTGATGTTCCTCAACCTGGGCCCACAGTCTGCCTATGTACGCATGACTCCGGGCGCCGTTGTTGATGCCAGCCAGGTGGACGCCATCCTGCCGGTCAATATCCCGGTGGTGTACACCAAGTTTGAAGACATTCGGACTATCAGTCTTGTGTCGACTAGCACCTCGTCCATCCACGTAATGCCGTGCGAAGGCCTGGCCGGCTTCTAAGGGGAACTGACATGGCAATCACCTACAGCAAGCTTTTTGAACCGGCCGCATTAACCGCCGTCGCGGCCACCCTGTACACCGTCCCAACCGTGCCAGGTTCCAGCCTGTTACGCGGTGGCCGTATGCGGCTGACCAACACCAGCGGCACCCCAAAAACTGGGCGCCTGTACGCGGTTCCGGCCGGCCAGGTCGCCTCGGATACCTACATTTTCTTCAGTGACCAGACGGTGCCGGCGTTCGGATATGTCGACGTCGACATCCCAATCCTTGCGGCCGGTGATTATCTGCAGGCCCTGGCCAATGGCGGCGCAGGCGTAAATGCACAGCTCATCGCGGGCGGGGTATTCAGCGCATGAAACACTTCCTACGCATTGCCGATCAGGTCGACGTCATGCCGTTGCTGTTGGCCATCCAGCGGCGCCCAGAGTTATGGGCTGAAGACACGTATTTGCGCCATTACCCCCAAGGCCCTTTTGAGGATGTTGAAACCATTTTCCTACGCTTTCCTGTACGCATCTTTTTTGATGATGAGGACGTCGCCGAGCAAGAACGCAAGGTAGAGCTATACAAGGCCAATATGCTCCCGGGGTTCGATCAGCATGAGTCGATCGATTATCCGAACTATGCGCTGTTCCCAGAAGCGCGGGAGCTTGTGCGTGCGCTCATGACTCGAGTGAGCGGCGTTCGCCTGGGGCGCGTGATGATCAACAAGGTTCGCCCGGGCGGCCGAATCTTTCCACATGCCGATTCACCGGAGCACGCCAACTACTGGAACAACCGCTTGCACATCGTCCTGCAGTCGCTACCGGGCAATGACTTCAGGTGCATGGACGAGCATGTCCACATGCGAACCGGTGAGGTCTGGTGGTTTGATCACCGGCTTGAGCATGAAGTTATCAACAATAGCGCGGATGATCGCATTCATCTGCTGATCGATATTCGGAGCTGATCCTATGCTGACTGCACACGTCGAGCCGCTCATGTCCCAGATTGAGGAAATGAAAGCCCTATTTCCCCTGCACTACGAGGAACTTGCGCTTAATCAGGACAAGGTGCCGCTGTCGCCTCAATGGCACGTCTACGAGCAGCGCGAGGCCCGCGGCGAGACGGTGTATGTCACGTTGCGCGAGGAAGGCGCCCTGCTGGGTTACATCGTCATGTTCGTGGCGCCTGGCCTGCATTATGAGACCTGCTTAACTGCCCACATGGACATCCTGTTTGTGCGCCCTGATCGGCGCGACGCGGCCGCCAAGGGCGTGTTCCTCATGATGGATACCCTCGAGGCCGAATTGCGGCGCCGCGGCGTCAAGCGCTGGTTTATGGGAACCAAGCTGCATAAGGACATCGGCGCAATTTTTAAACGCCGTGGGTTCACTCCGGTCGAAGTCACACATTCCAAATGGTTGGGAGAATAATCATGGTCGCTACAGCAGTAGGAGTTGCAACGGTAGCTGGCGGAGTTTACGGGGCCAGCCAGTCGAAAAAGGCAGCGAATAAGGCAGCTGATGCGCAATCAGAAGCGAGCCAGGCCGGTATCGATGAGCAGCGCCGCCAGTTCGATAAGGTTCAAGAATTGCTGTCGCCCTATGTGAAAGCCGGCACCGGGAGTTTGGCGGCCCAGCAAAACCTGATTGGGCTAAACGGGGCCAAGGCCCAGCAAGCGGCAATTGATGCGCTTCGAGCATCACCCGCATATACATCTGCCATGCGATCCGGTACCGATACCATCAACGCCAATGCGTCGGCTACCGGTGGCCTGCGCGGCGGCAATACCCAGGAAGCGCTGGGCCGGTTTGGTGGAGACCTGCTGACCAACTTGGTGCAGAGCCAGTTTTCCAACCTGGGCGGATTGACCAACCTGGGCCAGAACTCGGCGGCGCAGACTGGCAGCGCGGCCATGTCCAGCGGCAACAACATTGCCGGGCTTCTCCAGCAGCAGGGAGCGGCCCAGGCTGGCGGCTATATCGCAACTGGCAATGCAAATTCACAGATTGCCAATTCGTTAACATCTGGTCTCGGCGCCTTCCTTGGCGCTGGCGGCAAGTTCTGAGGCTCGAAAAATGGACCCTATCAACTACAGCGGCTCGCTCATCGGTCTGACACAAGACCCGGCACAGGCGCTCATGGGCGGCCTGAAGACTGGTGCGGCCGTGGCTGACCTGCAATATCAATCACAGCAGCGCCAACTCCAGCAGCAGGCTATGCAGCGTCAGCAAACCGACCTGTCTGCGTTGATGGCAAATCCCAATCCGACTGCCCAGGATTATGCAAATTACACGATGCGCAATCCCCAGGCTGCAGAAGCAACCAAGCAAGCTTTCGGCCTGCTGGATGAACAACGCCAGAAACAAACCATTGGCGTAGCGTCCAAGGTTTATAGCGCACTGCAGGCGGGCCGCGCTGACCTGGCAGACCAAATCCTCGAAGCCCAGGAACAGGCCCATGGCAACGGCGGAAACCCTGGCGACCTCGAGTCTACGAAAGTGCTGCGCGAGCTGGTAAAGACTGATCCAAAGCAGGCCACGCAAATGGCCGGTCTGTTTCTGTCATCCGCGATGGGGGCAAAAAACTTCTCTGGCGCCTTTGGCGCTATCGGCAAGGAGGCGCGGGAATCTGAAGCCTTCCCCGTCGCGCAGCAGCAGGCACAGGCCAACCTGGCCGACACCAAAGGCCAGACGGCCGCCCGCGAAACCGAGTTGGGGTACAAGGCCCAGGAACTGGAAATTAAACGCGATGACACCAAAATCAAGGCGCTGACTGCGCAACTCGGCAAGGAAACCAACGAGCTTAAAAAACAGGAAATTCAGTCAAAGCTGAATGACGCCCAGGCGGCGCGGGATCAGAAGCAAGTCGACAAGGTGGCCAAGTACCAGGGGATTGCGGCGAAGGTAGACGATGCGCTCGACAACATCGCCAGAATCAAAAACTCCCCCGGCCTCGATGCGAACTTTGGTGTTCGTGGCGCGATTCCAAACATCCCCGGTACCGATGCTGCTGATGCTGCAGCCGCCATTGAAAACTTGAAGGGCAAGGCATTCATGGCTGCTTACGAGGGCCTGAAGGGTGGCGGGCCAATCACCGATATCGAGGGCACCAAGGGCACCGACGCCATGGCCGCGCTGGGCAAGTCGCAAAGCAAAGAATCGTTCCTGAAAAACCTCAACATCATGGAAAAAATCCTCAAGGACAATAAGGAACGTATGGCCTTCGAGACCGGCCAGGTAAACAAAGAACATGCCCCGGTGGCTATTGCCAGCCACCCGGTTTATGGCGACATCACCCAGGCGCGCATTGATGCGATTGCCGCCAAGGCCGGCTTGACCAAGGAACAGAAAGCCGAACTCGTGACGCGACTCCAGCAAGGGGGCCAGTGATGCCTTTCCCAAAATCGTTTGATGATCCGGCCTATGACGCCGCCGATGCGGCCGCCGCTGCAAAGGTGGGCATTGACCCCATTCTTTTGCAGTCCGTGCGCAAGGTTGGCGAGCGCTCGAATGCCGACCAAGTGAGTGAGAAGGACGCGACCACCCCCTACCAGTTCATCCCGGAAACCCGCGCCGCCATCCTGAAAAAATACGGCATCGACGTCACGCTGAATCCTGAGAATGCGGCACTCGGCGCCGGGTACTTGATCAAGGAGGGCCTTGACCGTAACGGCGGCAAAGCTCGAGAGGCAATCGCGGAATACCATGGCGGCCTTGATCGGTCGCAACATGGCCCGATCAACAAGGCATACGTCAATCGGGTGCTGGGAGTCACCCAGGATTCATTCCTCGAGCAGATGGCCAACGACATCAAAAACGCGCCGGCCCCGCCAAAGGCTGCCACCCAGGAAGCGGATAATGCGACCACTGCTGAAAGCCCCAAGACGACGGCCGATGCGGTAGAGAATGATCCGCTTCTTGACCTGGCCACCACTATCCGCGATGAGCCGTCGACCGGCGCCAAGGTGCAAGACTTCTTTACCGGCGAGCTTCGCAAGACGCCAGAAACCGAGGCGGCCGAGGACTGGACACAACTTCCCGAATCGCTCAACAACTATGGCTGGAAAGGCTGGAAAACCGCCGTGGGCACCACCTTTGCCAGTCCGGCCGAGGCGGCCAAGGTCATCAAATCGAACTTCCCAGAGGTCGAGGTGCGCCAGGACGCGAAGGGCAACTACATCATCAAGTCGGCCGAGAACGGAAAAGACTACGCGATCAAGCCAGGCTTCAAGGTTTCCGACATCCCGCGTGCCGTTGGCTCTGTGGCTGCCTTCAGTCGAATCGCGGCAATCCCAAGCATCGTTGGCCAGGCCATGGGCGCGGCCGGCGTGCAGGCGGCTATCGAGGGCAGCCAGGCGCTTACCGGTGGCGAGTTCAACCCCGAGGAAGTCGGAATTGCTGGCGCGGTTGGCGGCCTTGTCCCGGCCGTTTCTCGTGTCGGCGGTGCGGTAGCCTCGAGGCTTGGCGCTGGAAAGGTAGCCGGCGCAGCTGATGACGTGGCCAAGGCGGCACCACCCCCAGCAGCGGCCCCTGCTCGAGCAGCTGGCGAGCCAGTAGCTGTTCCCGAAGTGGTGCCCCCGGCGAACCCAGTACAGGCCCGCGCCGCGCAAGCTGATGTGAGCGCCGCCAGCGCAGCGCCTGGGGCAAAAGAAGCCGCGCCCGTATGGACATGGCGCTCGGATGGTGAAGTGCATCCTGTTGACCTGATCGATGAGACATTCACGTCGCCGGTAAATGGCCGGGAATATCAGCGCATTCTCTATCAGGGAAAGTCGACTTACGTGCCAAAGGATGAACTTTCGCCGCCAGGCGCTCCAGCCCAGGCAGCAGCACAGGCCGCACCAGTTGAGGCTGCTGTCCAGGCTGCGCCCGTTGAGGCTGTGGCAGAAAGCGCACCGGCACCCACTCCAACCCCTAGCGCAGCCGAGAGCGCGGCTACAGCGGCCCCACAGCTCGGCCAATCCGAACTGGCAGCCCTGACCAAAGAGGCGGCCGGTACCGGTAGAGCAGCAACTCGCGCTCAAAAGATTTTGGCCGAACAGGCGGCGCCCGACATGGCCACGGTCAAATCAGCCGAACGCCTGGGCATTGCCGACAATCTGCAAGCCGATCACGTCACGACCAATCAAGAGTTCCGGGAGCTTTCCCAGGCCATCAAGTCGGTACCGGGCTCGGCTGCTCGAGCCCAGGAACTCGAGGGCCTCAAGGTAGTGGCTAAACGCGCTGATGATCTAGTCGAGGAACTAGGCGGCACGCACGACCTGAGCACGCTTTCCCAGAACATCAAGAACAGCATGGTGGCCACAAAGGATCAGCTCGAGGAACAGGCAAACCAGCTGTACCGCCAAATCCGTGAAGCCATCCCAACCGAAACCCGTGCAGCCGCGCCCAAGGTGCTGGAGTTCATCCAGGGTCGCGCCAATGCCATGGGCGGCGTGGAAAACTTGAGCACGCTTGAAAAGTCCATCGTCAAAAAGCTGAGCCCGAAAACTGTCACCACCACCGAGAAAATTCCAGCCCGTGCCGGCGTAACCTCGGCCAGCACCCGCAAGGTAGATACCACGCTTGAGCCGCGGTATGCGCTGGTGGACGATGTGCGCCAAACGATCGGCAACGCCGCACGCGCTCGCGGCCCATTCAGTGACGCGGATACCGGTCTGGCGAAAAAGCTGTACAGCCTGATCACCGAGGATCAGGACGCGGCGGCAGGACTGTACGGCATGGCCGAAATATCGAGCGCCGCAAAGGCTGCTGTACGCACGCGCAAGGCGCTCGAGAATGACACCGTGGCCCTGTTCGGGAAAAACCTCGGCAATTCTCTGGTGGGCAACCTGGCGGGCGGTACCAAGGCCCTAGCAGCTGGTGACACTGCAAAATTCCTGAAGGTTCTTAACGCGGTGCCCAAGGATCAGCGTCAAGAGGTTGTGGCCTCGGCCTTGAACTATGCGTTTGGAAAATCAGCAAAGTCTGGCGACATGAGCTTTCACGCATACGCCCGCTGGTTTGAGGGTCTGCAGAAAAATAAACAGGCCTATACCGCTGTGATGTCCAACCTGCCGCCCAGCGCCCGCCAGTCGCTCCACGATCTGTACAAGGTATCGAATGGGATTTCCCTTTCGAGCAAAGAGCGGATTGTCACCGGCCGACTGAATGCCATCACCAAGGAACTCGAGGGCGCTGATACGGCCATGGAACGGGTTTACGATGTCGTCAAGAAGGTGGCAGGCACCGCGGCGCTCGAGGGCGCATCATCTGCAGTCGGGCTTCCCGGTGCTGGCCTGGCTGCTGGCCTGATGAACGCGCTGAAGACGAAAACCCCAGTGATGCAGGCGGCTGATAAGCTTCTGTCGTCGCCTGAGTTCATCGCCATGGCCAGGGCCTCGGCCACCAGTGAGGGCCCGAAGGCCGCAACGGTAAAACGCCTGGCAGCCTCAAAGCGTATGCGGCAATTCTTCAAGGAAGCCGGGAGCCCACCAGAAATGCGTGATCATGAAAAATGGCTGATGAGCCTGTTTCAGTCGTCCAACCAAACCAAGAAATAGGAAGTCATCCAAATGAGCGTTCTGATGCAAATCAACCCGTTCGATTTTTTCACCGATCAGAAAGGTGATGCGCTCGATGGGGGGTATATCTGGATTGGGCAGCCCGATAAAGACCCACAGTCTTTCCCGTCGACCGTCTATTACAACAGCGACTTGACCATACCGGCCGCGCAACCGTTGCGCACCAATGCCGGGTATGTCGTTCGCAATAACGCGCCGGCCTTTCTGTACATCGATGGAACGTACAGCGTGAAGGTGCTCGACAAGAAAAAGCGCATGGTCTACTACCTGCCGAACGTGCTTTTGTCGGCGGCCGGTGCAGCCGTTTCGTTGTCCGATCTTTTGAACTCCACCAACCCAGCCAAGGGTGCCGGATTGGTAGGATGGCGCCGGTCTGCCCTGGCGACGGCTATCACCAATGTCGGCCAAATGCTGTCGGCGCAGCCGGTAAATATCTGGGAGTTCGCCCAGTTCGTTACCACCAAGCCAACGCCAAGCAACCCTGCAACCTGGGATTGGACACCAGCCTTACAAGCTGCAGTAGACGGCGGCATTCCAGTAACCATGCCGATTGGCGAATATCCACTATTCACGCCGGTATTCGTCAAGGGCGGTACTGCAATTTACGGCGCCCAGGGCCAGGGTGTTGGGTTCCAGAAAGGCACCATCTTGAAGCCCACCACCTCGGCTTTCCTGTCTTCAGACTTTGGTGTTCAGCAGGTATTTTTCCGCCTGGCAGACGTGGGGATTTACGGCGGCACAACGGCAATGGACCTGGGCCTGTTCCATGAAGTGGACATGACCGATGTGTCTTTCAACAGCTTCAGCGTTGGCGCGTTGGTACTGGTGCGCGGCGAGAAACACCGCTTTGAACGAATCCGGTTTGATGCCCAGAAGCCTGGCGTATTCGGCATGTCGGTCGGTCGCTGGGAAGAATCGCCAGGCCATGGTTATTCGGATGCCTACTTTGCACCGGACGGGGCATTCTTCGACCGGGCCAGCCTGAAAGATATCTTTTTCCAGGGTGGCGCCGGGGGCTATTTTGCCTATGCCATCAAGTCGAACCTGTTCAGTAGCACCGATATTTCCAACATCGTTTGCCACAACAACAAACAGGCCGGTGAGATTAGCGCCCTGTACATCCGCACGCGGATTCAGCTGTGCAACATCGCCGGCTTCGCGCCTGATAACTGGGGCAACTCGGCAAACCCATGTCCCGCGCTATTCGACCTGGCGCAAGTGCTTTCTTGCACGTTCGCCAACGTCTCGCCGTCGTTCTCTGGCAACAACGATTACACCAACGGCGTAAGGATGACGAGCGCGGCCAATACCCTGTTCGCCGGTTGCTGGGCGGCTGGTGATAACGTGACCAAGTTCGGGTTCATCACCGGCACCGGCCTTGGCCAATCGATGACGATGGTTTCATGCCGCGGTGCATTCTTTCACTCGAGCGTCTCTTTGCTGGCCAGGCAGCAAGCCGTGCATATTGGCTGCCAGTGGGATGCGGTGCAGGGCGGCTCCGGCAACTACAACTTTACGAACAACAACATCGACACGATGATCATGGCCGACACGAACGGCGCCGTCGCGGCGACCGCTCTGGCCCGCTGGAACTTCGCCAACGGTGGCGGCGCGATGCGTACCGCGTTCACAATCGCCAAGGAGGGGCCAGGCAGCATTGGCCCTGTATTCTGCCTGGGTAGCAACTCGTCACCGGAAGGCAACGTAACAGCGGGCCCTGGATCGCTGTATCTGTACAACAACGGGGCAGGCGCTGGCGCGCTGTTCGTCAAGCAATCGGGGACTGGGAATACAGGATGGGTTGGGAAATGATTGCAGTTATTTTGAATGGCGAAGTTATCAACGTGGGCCCATGGCAACATGCGCTCGAGGACGGCACAGAAAACCCGTTGCCAGAAGGCGCCGTAGAGGGGCCTTTCGACATCGTGCAGACCTCAACCGGAAAGTACGTGCTGGCGTCCTCCTATGCGGAGCTGCGCCGCACCGAGTACCCACCGATTGGCGATCAGCTCGACGCGCTGTTTCATGCCGGCGTTTTCCCGCCTGAAATGGCGGCGATGCTCCAGGCGGTCAAAGACAAATACCCAAAACCAAAGGTACCTGAGTGATGGCTATCCAACTCGTTCCAGCGGCAAAGAAGTGGCATAAGCGTTGGTCTACCTGGCTGCTCGGATCGGCCGGCCTGCTATCCAGCTTGCAGGCTTTCGTCCCGGGCATTCAGCAGTACATGCCGGCGAGCGCCTATAACGTCACCATGATCTGTCTGGCGGTGCTGACATTTGCCGCCGCCCAGGTTAAACAATTCGACGAATCGGGAGTCGGCCAATGAATTACGCACGCCTGAAAAAACAGCTCGAAGTCGACGAGCTGCGCAGTAAGAAAATCTATCTCGATTCTGCATCGCCACCCAAGTGGACTGGCGGTATCGGCCGGAATCTTACCGACCGCGGGTTCAGCGATGATGAGATAGACCTCATGTACGCCAACGATGTTCGGATGGCCGAGGCCGATGCCCGGGCGCTGGTGCCCAATTTCGACCAGCTCAACGATGTGCGCCAGGAAGTGCTGGTAAACATGTCTTTCAACCTGGGCAAGTCGCGGCTGTCGGGGTTTAAAAAGTTCCTGGCAGCCCTGGCCATTCAGGATTTTTCCCGTGCGGCCGATGAAATGAAAGAGTCGGCATGGTACGACCAGACCAAGAGCCGCGCCGTGCGCCTCGTATACGCTATGCGCTTTGGGAATTTCAAATGAGCCTGGCATCCATCATCGCGCTGATCGGCGCCGCTATCGGCGTCCTACTGGGCTTCCTCGGCGGCAACAAGATAGGCAAGTCTGCCGGGCGCAAGGAAGGCGCTGAGCAGGCCACCCAGCAGCAACAAGTAACCCAAGCAAAGGCGACCGTACAGGCCGTCAAGGATCGATCCAATGTTGACCAAAAAGTCTCTACCGCTACTGACGCTGATCTTGATAGCCGGCTGTCAAAGCACAGCCGCCCCGATTGATACCGCGTGCAGCTGGGTTAAGCCGATCAGTACTAACAAGGCCGACCGTGCGTTGATGGCCAGGGCACTGAAAGAGCAGATTGCAGCGCATAACGACCTGTTCGATATGCATTGCCCAGGCCAGTAACAAGAAGGGCGCCACATCGGCGCCCTTTCTCTTTTTCCTACGTCTCTCGATGCTCGTCCACAAACGCCTGATCGACCTGCAGGCCTTGCGGCTGGACAATCTTTTTCTGGTGTCTGCTGAGCTGCTTTTCTGCGCACTTCACCGAGTCAATTACCTTCTGGATGCCGCGCACGAATGCAGCGGGCTTGCCCTGCTTTCCGGCCTCGAGCTTCGCCAGTAGCCGGGTGATGCCGTCGCTCAACTTGAACAGGTCGCGGGATGCAATCTCGCAGGTTTCAGCGGCCCACTGACGGCCGGCGCGTTCTTCAATCATGCTCATTTTCGGATTCCTCGGTTTCGGTTTCGATCACAATTGCAGCCATGCGTTTGGCGCTCATCAGCAGCAGCTCGCCGTGATCCTCATCATCCAGCACCGGCATGGCCACGAACATGACGCCGGCCTTGGCCAGCCCATTGGCCACATCTAGAGCGGTGCGCAGTTTGGCAGGATTTGCGCGTTTCATTTGCCACCCCCGGCGAAGTGCTTTTGCATTGCGAAATACACCTCGGCGCAGCCAACCGTATCCGCTTTTGCCCGGTGCGCCCCTTCAAAATCTCGACCGGTGAAAAACTTGAAAGCCTCGGCCAAGTTCGGGGTTTTGAACGAATTCTTAAAGCTGGTTTTCAGCATCTTTTCAGTGGGAGGAAGCTTGATGATTGGCTTCGAGTTCGTGGCCGTGCAGTAGGTCGGCGTCAGCTTGAATCGATCGGCCGCGGCATCGCCGAAATAGCGCTTGATGGCGATCCGCATAATCCTGTCATCGAACGCGCAGTTATGGGCCACGCGCAGCGAGGCGCGCTTGTGCATGTGCCCGAACTTCGACACGGCTTCGCGCTCGTCGATGCCATTAATTATGGCCATTTCCGTGGTGATGCCGTGAACGTCTGAGGCTGATTTTGGGATGGTCCAATCGTATGGCCTTACCATTGCTTCCATTTCGTCGACAAACTCGCCCTCGGCGCTGTACAGCCGTATGCACAGGTCAACAAGGTGGGGCTGGCCAACGTGGTTACTTGGCTGTTTGAAAAGAGGAAAGCCAGTGGTTTCCGTGTCGTACACGCCCACCAGCGCAGCAGGCTCGAGTATCTGAAAAGTCATGTCTATTCTCCGGGATCAGTGCCGCGTTTCTTTGGGGACGATGTTCACTTTAGGCAGGTCGCGTGCAGTCTGTATAAACCTTGCCATGTCACCTAGCGCACGGATGGCCTGCTCGCGGCTGGCAGTCCCGGCCAGGTACTTGGCGCCCCCAATGATGTATAGGGCGATGACATCTAAAACCTCATGGGAGGTCTCCGGGTCTGCAAGTTCCAGAAGTTCCTGCAGTTGTTTTGCCGCATGGTCGATCAACAGTTGGCGGTCTTTCATGGTTGTATTCCCAGTGCTGGGCGCCAGCTCGGCGCCCATGGTCATTGTCTGTTACGCGCTTTCCGCGATGCCGTTCTCAATCCAAATTTGCTGCACATCATCGTCCATATCAGCCGCAAGGCCTTTCAGCGTTCCGCAGATGATCGCGTTATTGATCGCGTCCAAATCGTGCAGCTCGAGCAGCAGCGTGACCAGCTGCCCGCGGCCTTTCATATCGAGCACATCGAAGCGATCCAGCAACACGAACTTGAGGCCGCTGATTTGGGCGATGGCCAGGGCGATAAGCGTGTCGGCGCGCCACTGTGCTGACTCACTGAGCAAGCCATACAGGCGGCCATCGGCGGTGATGTCCATGTCGTTACTGATCGAGACTCTTTTCCAGCCGCCCAGCTTGCTGAGTTGTGTCAGCGAGTCATTTACCGGTTTGAGCGCGGTGGCCAGAATCTCGGCCGGGATGCCTTCGGGCGAAAGTGCGTTGGCGATCAGCAGCCAGCTGATTACCTCTTCATGATACTTGCGGGCATTCTTGTTGGTGGCCTCGGCGCTGCCCAGCAGGTTCTGGCGATCTTTCATAGCGTTAACCTGGGCGCGCAATTCCTCGGCCTCGAGTCGCTGGGCCTGGAGCCCATCGGCGTAGGTTTTTGCTTGAGCCAGGTCAACTTCCTCTGGCGGGTTGGCGTTCAGCGTGGCCAATTCAGTGGCGGCATTTTGCGCAAGCGTAACGGCAGCGACCAGGCCTTCAATTTCAGTATTGATGGAAGCGATAGAGCCTCGAGCATTCGTGACCTTCAGCGCCAGGTCGCTGGTGGCTTTTGTGTCAGCCTTCAGGCCGGCAAATTTCTCGAGTGTCTGGCCCTTGATGGTCAATTCAGCTTCACAGCATGGGCACTTGACCGGCACCACTCCGGCCTGGGCCTCCTGCAGTTTGTCGCGCAGCAGGTCGAAGTTTTCCTGGGATGCCTTCAGCCGAACCCGGGCGGCCTCTAAGCGCTCGCTGGCGTCGGGCAATTCGCTGGCCACTGCCTCGAGGTCATCGCGGCGCGTGTAGTAGTCGTTCGCATAGGCGATTTTCTGATTCATCGTCGCCATGTACTCGACACCGCGCTCGACGTTCTTTGAAACCTTCGCGTGTTTGGCAATCACCTTATCGATGGCCAGCGGCGTCACCTCGTCGGCGCTCATGCCTTCAGGAATTTCTAACTCCCACTCGGCCGACTGTTTCGCGCCCCAGTTCTGGCCAGTAAGTGCGCGGAAAGCACCCTTGGCCAAGGTGGCATATTCGGCCGCTTCCTTGGATGCAGACGGGAAGCCGGCCTTGAGGTTGCCCTTGATTTGATCGACCAGCACCGGCAACGCGCCCAGCTCGAGCAAGCGCGCCGCTGTAGCATCAGCGTTCACCTTGCAGCCAGTCAGTCGGAACAGCATGCGGCGGCGCTCGTCCACCGATTCGCGGGCAAAGCGGCCGGCGTCGATGATGTACGGAACAAATTCGGAGCCCTGGAACGTATCGGCCAGGTGATCGCCGCTCGGCAACTTGTATTCAGCGATGGCCGTGTCGTCATTCATCAGGGTAACGCGGCCTTTCTTTGCATCGCCGTGCAGCAGCTGGCCCAGTTCTTTTTTCAGCTTCACGCGGCGCGGCTCGCCCACAAACGCCATGCTGATGGCGTCAGAGATAGACGACTTCCCGGCCTCGTTATTGCCGATGATCATGGTCACAGCTTTGCGGAGGTCGATGTCTGCGCGGGCGATGCCCAGCACGTTGGAAATTTCCAGTTTTGTCAGTTGCATGTCATTCCCCTGTTTCGGTCGGTTGAATCTTTTTCGCCTTGGCCACTTTTGCAATTTGAGCGCGTAGCCACTCGGCGCCCATGTGATCCCGGAAAACAGACCACTCAAAATCATTCATGCGGATGTTTCGGTTGGTGCGTTGTTCGTCAGTGCTTTTTGGTCTGGCCATGGTATTTTGTCTCACTCATTAATGCCACTGCATCCTAAATGATAAATGCAGTGGCGTAAACATAAAAAAACCCCAGCGAGTTAAGCCGGGGTTTTCACTTTTTAAACGGAACTACTCGGCCTTGATGATGGAGCGAATACCCATATCGTTTTCTTCAGTGATGACGCCATCAAGCTCGAGGCGCTCAAGGGCCTGGGTCACAGTGTCATCACCCAGCGAGAAAGTGACCATGATGGTCCCGGACGAAACCTTGCCTTTCTTCAGTACGTGCGCCTTGATCTGCTCGTACAGCTCGTCAGTCAGCGCGACCGGCTCATCGTCTCCGCCGAACTTTTCACCGGACAGGTCCGTCTGCCCCCCTTCGCCTGGCTCGCCATCGAATGACAAATTGGACGTGTCAACCGGTGCGCCTTTTTCCGCGGTTTCGTCAACCATCACGCCAGCGGGCTCGCGCACAATTCTGTAGCCGGTTTCCGAATTTTCATCGAGCACGATTACGCCATCTGCAACCTGGCGATCCAGATGCGCCTGAGCTTTGTCGATGCCGATTTTCAGATGGTTTTGAAGCCCGGCCAGGCTGGTGTTTTGTTGGTTCAAGATAAACGCCTTGGCATCCTCAACAGACTTCGGAGTCAGCTGGATCGCTTTGGCAGCCAGTGCGGCGGCCGATGTTGGCTTCGGGTCGCTCGTGCGCTGGGCCGCCCTGCCCTTTGGTGCGGGTTCCTTGGCCTTGGTAGCGGTTTTGCCTTTTGTGGTCTCTGGCGGCGTTTCAGGCTCCACCGGATCGATGGCCAAAGACTTCTGATCTTTCTCGCCCTGGATGGTCTCGAGGCCCTCGAAATAATCACGCGGCGAAAGGATCAGCAGGATTTCCGACTTGTCGTGCGCCTTGTCGGTGAGCGCGTGACGCTCTGGGCAATCGCCGGCAACGAAGCCTGTAACCTTCAGCTTGCCGTCGATGTTGAGCGATTTCAGCGTGAACGGGATAGCCTTCACGCCGTTGGCCATGAACAGGCGCAGCATGTCGATGACCGCCACGCGGGTTTTTTCAGTCAGCTCGTGAATGGCTGCGTCCTGGCCTTTTTCGCCCAGGTCTTTATAGGCCACGCTGATTCCGCGAAGGATGGCAAGCTGTGCCTCAACAAGATCATGGACGCCAAATTCGGCGGCAACTTCAGAAGGTTTCATGCCGTCTTTTTTGGCTTTTGCAAGAATGGCGCGTTGTGCTGGAGTCATGGTGTTTCCCTTGTGGTCTGTGGTTTGGCTTGGTGCATCGGTTTAGGGTGGAGCGGCGTTATTCCATGCCGCCCACGTTGCGGGTTTTCTTTTCTCGAATCTCGCCGGTTGTTTTGTCGGCGGTCTCGCCTTCCTTGAGGCCATCGTCGGCCCTTGCTTCGCGCTCTTTACGCGCCGCGATAGATTCCTGGCTCTCGACCGCCTCGGCCTCTTCCTGCTGCAACTGCTGGTGCTGCTCGACGACGACACCACCGTCGATGATCACATTCCTGCCTTCCTCGGCGGCGTGCGAGACGTCGACCGCATTGGCCAGCTCGATGGACATTGGCAGGTATTTGATGACCTGCAAGAGCGGGATTTTCCGGGCGTACATTTCCCAGTTCGCATGGGCGTAGTGACGGCTACCGACCTTGTTCCACTTCTTGAAATGTTTCTCGATTTTCGACATCCGCCACAGCTCGATAATCGGCATTTCGGAACCCTGCACCCAGCCGATGGCGTAGGCGTGCGTAATGTCGGCCGGGTCTTCAAGGTCGGTCTCATTGTGGATCACCAAGTCGCGCTTTGCGCCATCGGTAAACGTGTATTCCTGATCCTTGAAAATGACACCAGTGAACACGGTAGCGCGGCCGCTGCGCGCAACGAGGTCGACCAGCCCGCGCCAGCCAGGAACAAGCGTGCAAGTGTCCTTGTACGGGATCAGGTAGCACTGGCCATTGATGCCAGGCTCGAGGCCCAGCTGCGCCGCCGTCATGATCGATGCCGCAATGCTCTGGTGGGAACATTTCTGAAGCGCTGGCGAAGTGCTGAAGGCTGTCAGCGCCAGGCGCGTCATGCGATCCGCAGTCAAATGCTTTGGCAGCGCCAGAGCCATCTGGCCCTTGATCTTGTCCATGAAGTTGGAAAGGTTGGCCACGGGCGAAAGCTGGCGCTCCCCGGTGACGTGTTGTTTCAGCTGCTGGCCGGACATGGTGAACCTCTATTTTTTGGGTCGAAGAACTCGGCTGCTATCGGTGCGAGTGTAGGTAGCCGCGATTTTGGGATGGTTGGCGCGGAACAGATCGATATTAAATCGCTTGGTCTTCTGCTCTTTCCAGGTCAATAGCGCCCTCGATCCGTAGGATAACGTAGTGGCGTCTAACATGAAAAGTTTTATTTCCTGCTCGATGTCCTCGAGTTCGCCTTTCAGGAATTTGGCCTCCTTTTTCTTGGCCTTCCACTCATTCACGCGCTCGAGAAGTTCCGGCGTTGCCTGGGCATTACGGCCGCTATCCACTGGGAACATGCGCAGCACGTCAGCGGCATCTGTAGGCGGCGGCGGGTCACGACGCTGCACCCGGTCCCAGAATTCAAGCTCGGTTTCCCGGATGGCGGCAATGGTGCTCTCGTCGCGGTGAATCTCAAACACCCGGAAGTCATCAATGCCCAGCATCACCGGCAAAAGCGTGCTCGGTGCGCCATTGCACATCATCCCATGCATGCACTGGGCGGCGTAGTAGATCGGCACATCATCGGTACCCTCGTCTCCCCACATGGATTTTTCATAAAAATCGCCGGTTGTCTTGGCTTCCACGTTTCGGCCGTCGCTGGTTTCCGCGTCAATTTCGGCGGCCAGGAACTTGTGCTGGCGATCAAGGTAGCGATTGTTCCGGTGGATCAGCTCGACGCCGTGCTCGAGGGTAAGCATGTCGAGCACATACGGCTCCAGGCGCTTGCCGCGCTCGAGGATCTTTTTCTTGGCCTCACTGATTACTTCCTTTTTGCCAAAAACCTTGGCGTCGTAAACTGCCAGTGGTGTTAACCATGGGCTGATCCCCAGGATTCCAGCCACGTCAGAGCTGCCCAGGTACGATTGACGGTTGATGCTGCCTACGTTTTTCACGATTGTTCCCCTTGCTGGTCTGCCTGCTCCCGCGCCGCACGCCTGGCAATCTGTGCGGGGCTTGGCGGGATTTCTCGATAGAAAATTTCGATGGTGTAGCGCTTTGATTTCTTCCAAAGCACTGGGCAAGACGGGCGCACTCTGGTCATGAGTTCGCGCATCAATTCGGCATTGCCATATCCCAGGTGTTTGCCGGCGAATTCCACTTTCTCGCGCTGGGCGGTCGCTTCCAGATAGGCGAGAATTTCTTTCAGATCGGCAACAGGAACTTCGACTACCTGCTGACCAAAGTCAATGGCCCGGTGCAAGGTTGGCAGCATCCAGCGGGCGGTTTCCATCGCGGCGGCCTGTCGCTCGCCGTAATCTTTCGCGTGCCGGCTCACAACTGATCCCCCCTGGCAAGCTCCAGCTCAATCAGAATTTCGCTGACCAGTCCGTTTATGTCGCCATCGCCCATATCCTCGTTGAGCTTGTATCGGTCAAACACCGCGTGAACCTTGGCCCATTTTTCCCGGCCTAACTCCACCTCATACGCCCCAGTCTGGAATTGATAGGCCGATTGTCCGGCCGGGAGAATCGAGGCGATATGATCGGCGCTTGCTGTCGCCAGGGTTTCCGAACAATCGTCACAGCCCAGGACAAAAGTACAACTTACGTCCTGAGTGCGCAGCCGGCCTTCGGCAATACCGGTTTTGTTATTGCTTACGGCTTGCCAGGTTAGCGCATCGCTCCCGCATTCCCGGCAGTTGGTTATTTTCTTGAGCACATTCACTTGATCACCCCCAGGTGCCGCTTGATGTCGGCGCGAATTTTGGAAACTATCGCTGTTTCACGGCGGGACATTGGCACCGTGGCCTGATGCTTGAGAATTCGGCGCTCAACGTCGCGTAGCAGGTCTTTGGCGGCCATCATTTCGGTGTAGCGTTCGCGGGCAAGTTGTACCAGGGCCAGCACACCGTCACGAAAAGTATCAGCACCGCCGTAGGATTCCAGCGCCAGGAACACGGCCTTATGCAGTTCGCCGTCATGCTCGGTAGTCAGCAGCAGGGCGAGCACCTTGTCGCGCAATTCCTCGGCTTGTTCGGCAGTAGAGCCGTAGCACTCGACACGGCTATACCAAGTGCGCTTTCTCGAGTCGGAGGGGAACTGATCCGCGCCATGTACATCGATGCCAGCCCCGAAGTTTCCGCAATCGCCCACCGGGTCTGTTTCACCCTTCAGAAATTCCATAATCAGCGCTCCAGCAGTTTGCGGATGTTGGTGGCCAGCTGCGCACGCGGGTTAAGCGCGGCAAGGGCCTGTTCCAGATAGCGGCGGGCGAGTGCCAGCTCGGCGAGCGTCTCGACTTCGGCGGACTGTTGCGGCCGGATAAATAACTCGGTGCCCACCGGCAAATCCTCGGCGCGCCAGGCAACGGTGGGATAGTGGTGGACCTTGTTCACGCACTGGTGCCCAATCACGGTACCTACTGAGCTGGCCAACGCTTCGGCGCCAGGCGTCTTTGCCTTCGCATCCTGGGAGCCGTCGACCACCCACACGCATTCGCTTAACCCGTCTTCCTCGTGGGAAAAACAGCACAGGCTTTGCGTGCGTGCGCTGGTGCCCCATTCAGCAATGAGGTTGTTGCCGGTGCGAACCCATACATCCGGCGCGCCAGGCTCATGAATGAACTTTGTGCCATAGGGCAGCTCGTTGAAAGGCGTCGCAACTGGCTCGAGCGCCTGCACCAGCTCAATCAGTTGACCAGCCGTGAACAGCGGATCGCAAGTGACCGAATAGGAGGGGTCGTAGTCATGACCGCGGCGACCAAATGGATTGGCGTCGGTAAGGGTTGGTACACGGTGTTTCTGGCCCAGGTCCATATGCATGACGTGCAAGAACGCGGAAGGGTTTGGCTTTTTCATGATCAGTCCTCACTTGGTAGGGCGGTGTTCCAGGCGCTGCACTTCGGGCACTGCCCGTGTCGTGCGCGCCAGACTGGCGCATCGGTGTAGCACTTGCAGTTGCTGCACTGGTGCTGCACGGGTTCATCTGGCGGATCAAGCGGCGGCCCGCCAACGTAGACGCGGTTTATGGGGGTCATTACCAGTTGTCTCCACGATATCCATCGGCGGGGCCGTCATCATCGTCCTGGCCATCGTCCTGTTCTGCATTGCAGCCTGGGCAAAGGCCGTCATTGTCCCGGTACTGGCCAAGTGTGAAGGGCGCGTGGCAGCTCCAGCACTTGAGCACCGTTAGGCGCCCGTCGATGTTGTTCATTGGGCCCACCACACAATCAACTGATCAATCCAGCCGCGCTTAGCGGCGCAGTAGAGGGCCAGCAGAACAACGGCAGTTGTTGCCATCACCTCGACCGGGCGCACCTTGTCCTGGCTGTTGTCGCCTGGCTTGATGGCCTGGCGGATCGGGATACGAACGGCTTGCGGTTTCTTTTTCATGGCAGTGGCTCCGGTGATGGGTTACATGCGCTGGCCAGGGATACGGGGCTTGGGCTCGACAACCTTGAAGCCCTCGCCATCGTAGGTGTAGTGGTTGACCTTCGAGCGCACGGCGCCCATGTCGTCGGCCATGTAGCGCGTCAGCTCCCGGTCTGAGTACCCTCCATCGCCAGGCTCAAAGCATTGCACTTGGTTGGTGGTGCGCAAGAAGCCGCCCTTGAGCAAGTTCAACTCGCCTTGGGTTGCCTCGGCCTGAATGGCGTCGATGCAGTCGTCGCGGCTTGCAGCCACAGCCGGAAACACGTTGGCGATGCAAACGCGCTGGAAGTCGGTCGGGGCAGATGGCGTGGCGCCTGATCCGCATACGATGAATACGGCGACGAGCTTTGCAGTGATAACTGGCATTGGTGTTCTCCCAGGTGGTCGGTGTTGGTGGGCAAACTATGAGGCGTTATCGCCACTACGTCAACACCGCAATCAATCAAATACCTAACTAAAATATGAATGCTTGCACTACACATCGGTACCATATAGATTCCCACCCATCGAATTCCATCGGAGACCGCTACCCAATGAACCTGAAAAAAAGCGTGATGGTGGCCCTGGCCCAGCGCGGAATGAAACAGAAAGACCTGGCAGACAAGGTAGGGATGAGCCAGGGCAGCATGAGCCAGCTTGTGGGGCAGACGTCTTGCACTGGCGCCACATTGGTCAAGCTTGCAAGCGCGTTCGGCCTGAAGGTCAGCGAGTTCGTGGCGCTTGGCGAGGATTAACCCCCATGAAAGAGGTGATGCAAGATGAATCTGGAGGATACCGGCGTGGCTAGAATCCGCTCAATCAAGCCAGAATTCTGGAGTTCCGAACAGGTGATGTCGTGTTCGTTTCATTCCAGGCTATTTTTTATCGGGTTGTGGACGTTTTGCGATGACGGCGGCGTTCATCCGCTGAAGCCGATCACGCTGAAGGCCTTGATTTTCCCGGGTGATAGCATCGATTCCGATAGCATTCGTCGAATGCTCGACGAGTTGTCGGATATCGGTCTGATCGATCTGTATCAAGTTGATGGGAAAGAGTACCTGCAGGTTTCAGGGTGGTCGCATCAACGAATCGATAAACCCACCATCAAATTCCCATCAAAAGAAATGGGAACACCAATAAAATCAGGCACTTCACAAAAAAAATTCGACGAATCATCTAGTAAGAGTCGGAGAGGAATCGGAGAGGAATCGGATACGGATAGGAGTCCATCAAAAGCTATCCCTCAAATCACGCGAAAAAACATTGAGGACATGTTCAACACTTTCTGGAAGCTGTACCCCCGGAAAGTCGGCAAAGCGGCCGCGCTGAAAAAGTTTGAGACCAAGTGCAAGACACCCGATGAGTTCGACGCGATCATTGCCGGCCTGGGCCAGCACATCAAACACGTTTTCAACCTGACAGACCCCCAGTACATCCCGCACGCCATAACCTGGCTGAATCAAGAGCGATGGAAAGACGAGGTAACGCCAAATGCAGGACCAAACACCACCGGACCTTTCGCCGGAACAGCAGGCACGCGCCGCCCAAGCCTCGTTGATCAAGTCCGTATCCGTGGGGAGCAACTCGAAGCCGAGCGACATGCAAGTTCGGGACGCCAAGCTGCGGTCGATGCCGAACTATGCCCAGCCGGAATGGACCCAGGACGATGGGAGCAAGACTTTGCCAGCATCGACGAGCTTGATGGCTCGCTTGTGGCAGTTGATGACAGAGTTATACGGACACAAGTGGACTAGCGTACATGGCCTGGGCGACGAGTCGGGTAACTGGGGAAAGGCCCTGGCAGGTATCGACAAGTACCAGCTGGCAGAAGGTATCAGGGTCTGTACGCAAAGCGGCGATCCATGGCCGCCGTCCGCGCCTGAATTCCGTGCGATGTGCCTGTCTGGTGGCGATACCAGGGACGTCCCGAACGTTGCCGACGCCTGGCGGGAGGCTGTCGAAGCCAGCACGGCGCCAACGGAATTTCGCTACAGCCACCCGATTGTGCGCGAGGCTGGGCGCTTGACCGACTGGTACAGCATCCGCACTGGCACGCCGAAGGCCGAGACCGTGCAGAACAGGTTCAACAAGCGCTATGCCGACCTTGTGGCCAGGCTTCAGCGCGGCGAGCCGTTGGTTGATGGTCAAAGGCTGATCGGCCTCGATGCGGAACTGGGCCAGGCTGGAGCCGCGCAGCGGGTAGGCGAGCTTCTGGCGGATAAGATCGCCAAGGATCAGGGTTTACACCTAAAAACGCCTGACGAGCTTCGCAGGGGCCTTCTTGAAAAGATGGGGATCAAGCGATGAAACGACCACGGATTCGACTGTCACGACTTACCGGCCTGTTCGTGTGCCACGGCAACCGCTGCACAGGAAGCGGCAACAACATGCGCGATGCCTGGCACGCATGGGAAATTGAAATGATCCTCAAGGGCCAAGGCTCGAGGGTTCCAAAGCAAAAGGTAAAACCATGAAACCGAGAATTGTCCGAATCCGCGGCGATGAAAAATATTTCAGATTCATGTGCAAAGGTGTTCGCTCTGATGGGGTAGAGGCCTGGGGTTTTGGCCACACCATCGAGCAGGCATACGCCGAATGGCTCGTGTACGACGAAACTGACATCCCGTTTTAATCCACAGAAAAACCACACCACCGACCGCAACTGGAGAAACAACATGACTGACGCCATCAACACGCAAGCCCTGCAGAAAGCCCAGGCCACCCCGCTGGAGCAGGCACGGATTTACATGTTCGAGAATTTGCGCATGCTCGAGCGCAACGCCAAGCCGAAAGGCGTAGCCGCGCAAGTGCGTATCGCCATCGACGGCTATGTTCGGCAGTCGGAGCAGACGCGCCGCGATCTTATGGACGAACTCGAGGCATCCCGGCACCACGCCAAGGGCCTGAAAAGCCATAACGACGAACTGATCGAGTACCGCGGCATGCTGAGCGATGCCTACGATAACCAGCGCACGCTGACCCGCAATGCGCTGGTGGAAAGTCGTGGTCTTTCTGATGAGCTGTGGCAGGTACGCGGCCAGCTCGAGCAGGCGAAGCAACTTGCCGGCGACCAGCCCGCGGCACAGGACATCATCGATCGGCTGCGCAGCCACATCGAACGGCTCGACTCCCAGCTGGGCGTGCAGGACCAAGCCATTATCCGCATGAGCCAGGAAAAACTGGCCGTGGATAAGCGCCTCGAGGAAGTCTATGGCGACGTGCGCAGCGCCGAGAATTACAGCGACAAGCTGAGCGAGGAAGTGGAGCGCCAGAAAGAGGCAGTCCAACGGCTGCTCGAGTTGAATGGCGAACTACGCGAAGCGGCCGGCATTGCTGGCGACCATGTGCGCGCCCACAACGACGATGTAGGCGTTTTGTATCAGACCTTGCGCGATGCCCAGGCCCAGCTGACTGAATACTTGGCAGGCACCACAGGCGAGCGCGAGACACTGGGCCGGCTGCTGGGCATCCTCGACAACGGCATCATCTACGACGCAATGCATGGCGAGTTGCGGCATTACGCCGTCACCGAAGCAAGTGATGCATAAAATCGCTGTTTTTGTGCATTTCTGACGCGGAATGCACGCAAAACTGCACCAGATGTAAAGCGTTTTGGGTTTTTTGTAACGCAAATCGCCCCAATTGTTGCATCGCGCCGCTCGCCAGCGTTGATTGTGGATAACTTCACAAACAACTGTAGGATCAAACACTTACAGGGCGAGCGGATTATTTTTTTGGTGAATCAAAAGAGTGTTCAACATCATGGAAAATAACGTGTTTTTGAATGGCGTTTCGCGCAACGACCTGGCCTTTGCCCTTGGCTTCAGCTGCCATGGGTACAAGAACCGCACCGACCAGGCGGAAGACATGCGCGCAGCGCGGGAACGAGTGCGCAAAGCGCTGGGCGAGTCGATGGCGATGGATGGATTGATGGCGTTCATCGAGGACATGGAAAAGCCTCGCCCCATCCGCTTTGCTGACCTGCCGGTGGTTGATTCCCTCGACCAGCTTTCGCTTGGCCATCAAATCGAGCTGTTGCGCGATGCTCTCGACCACATCGCCAAGACCTGCCACCAGTCGCGCCAGCAGTCACGGCGGATACGCTGGATCGAGGCGCGGGCCAATGGTGCGCTAGAGGGCAAGCCGTATGACGCCAAGCTGTTGGACCTGCCAATTCAGGTTGACCGGGAGATTGACCGATTCAAGCGCCGTGATGGTCGGCAGATGGCGCGCATCCGTGAACTTGAGCAGGCTCTTAAGTTCTACGCCGACCGCGAGCATTACCATTTTGAAAGCGGCAACTGGGACACGGTGAGCGGCGAGCCGTTAAATATCCTGTGGAATGGTGATGAGCCGGACTTTATTGAAGATGGCTCTGTTGCACGTGCTGCGCTCAAACCGGTAGAGGGTGGCGATCAGCTCAATACGATTACAGGCAACGACACCGTTGCCCCTTGCGCGCCTCAGTCGCCACATAACTACCACCTCGGCGAGTGCATCAAGTGCGGCGCCATCAGCCCAACGGAGTGAGCATGACGGAAAAGGTGGTTTCAATCGGTGGCGCACCGCTGCCAGGTGAGCCCGTGCCGGAAGTGCTGGTGATCCTGCGCGGCATGCTGGCCGAGGCCGAACAGGGCAACGTGCGCTCGCTGGCCCTGACGTGGACGGATAGCGGTCGGTCGATCTTTACCAACTGGCACTCTGACAATGACTACTTCGCGCTGATGGGTGGCGCGGGCTTTCTCCACCACCGGCTGATGTTGGGCGTTAAGACGGATTGACGCCACTACATCGCGCCACTACACTGCAAGGGCCCGCTAGACCAGCGAGGCCCTTTTTTATTACCTGGGAGTTACACCATGAAGACCGATTACACGTTGACCGATGAATACCTCGAGGCTGTGCAAGTGAATGAGGGTACCTGGCTTGGCCTAGACATGGGCCGCGCCCTCTCGCCTGATGCCCAGCGGGTTTACGTTGTGCATGGCAGTGGCGGCATTCACCTCGGAAAAAACTACCTGGCCCGGCTGTACACGCACGGTGCAAATCAAGACATGCAAGCCGCCCAGCGCCTGGCCGCGTTTGAAGCGCAGTGCGTGGCGCAGCAGCCAGGGGATGACATGCTGAGCGATGAGCAGATTCAGGCCCAGGTACTGCGCAACCGCCAGCAGTACGAGCAGGCCCGCGATGTGCTCGCCGCCCAGAAGGCAATGCCCAAGCCGCGCATCCTGACCCAGCAAGACGAACAGCTGAATATGGCCTACCAGAACGGCTTCGATGACGGCGAGGTACTCGGCCGCATGGCCATGCTGCGCCTCGTCTGCAAGCTGGCCATTGTTGGGGTGGCAGCTGCTACGCTGTTCGCGTTCATCATCCTGGGGTAACGACCAATGACCTTTACCGAAGACCTGCAGGCGCTGCACAACACGCTGCGCACTGCCATCGCGCTCGTACCTGGCGAGCAAATAGACCCAGTGCTGAAAGAGGTCGCCGTCGAGGCCTACGCTCTCGGCATGAAGCGCGGCATCGAGCGCACCCACCGCCACGTCAAGCGCGTGGTGTACACCATCACCGGGATGCTTGCCGGCGTTGTTGCCCTGGCAGTCATTGCAGGGTGGACAGTATGACCGGCCGCGGCCGCTGGAACGGCGCCCTGTACTTCTGGTATCGAAACCGCAAAGGAGCCGGTCTGCATTTTCGCTGGGTTTCCAAGGCGTATTCGCCGCTGTTCAGCGAGCGCTATGGCCACGAGAAGGTACTGAAGCTGGGCAGACTTTGGATTAAGAGGCTGAAGCCATGAACCACGCATTTCACCACGTCCTGAGCCGGCTTAACCAGGCCGCCAATGGCCCGCAAGAGGGGCGCAAGACCGACACGCGCACCGTGCAACTCGATGACCTGCGCCAGCTGCTCAACGACTGGAATCGGCTCGATGACCTGGCCAGGCTGCGCAACAAGGATGCAGACCGTTACGTCTGGCTGCGCGACCACAGCAGCGCCGGCAATCAGTTTTATCTGAGCACGCCACTGTGGTTCACGGGCGTTCGTTTCCGCGCCGTCGACGTAGACAACGCCATCGATGCCATGGCCAAGGGGGAGTAGTCGTGACCGCACTCATCAAACACCAGAAGCAACCCTGCCCAACGAGCTGTATGTCGGCATGCGTGGCCATGGTCGCCGGCCTACCAGCGGGCGCCGTGCGCCGCGACATGCACGACCGATTCAGAAACAAGGGGATGAGCCTGCGCCAGATGCTTGACGAGCTGTCTATCCCGTTCACCGAGTTCAGCACGGTAGACGATAGCAGGCTCGAGTTTGTCGGCGCCTACCTTTGCACGATGCCATCACTGAATATCCCTGGCGGCATACACGCGGTGGTCATCGAGGTGACAGGCACCACGCATCACGTTCTTGATCCGAATCGTGGAAGGAAGGGCCGCAAGTTCTACGTAAAACGCGGAACCAAGGCTCGTAACGGCGTGGAGCTGGGAGGGTTTACCGTCGACGCATACATCTGCCACAGCTGGCTAAGGGATCGCCCACATGACTGAATTGGAGACGCTTCACGAATTCATCCGTGAACTTGCCAGCGGGAGCTGGGAGATTCGCCACGCTTACGAGGAATTGGGGTTTAGCTATGACAAGGGCCCCGACCTGCTCCCGCCGCCTGGGCGTGACCTACCTGGCGGCCTGACCATCGTTATCGAGGGCGAGCCCCAGGGCAAAGGCCGGCCGCGCTTCACCGTGCGCGGCGACGGCAAAAACCGGTTTGTCCAAGTGTTCACCGATGACCGTACCGCGGCCTACGAGGAACTGATTCAGCTCGAGGTGCTGCGCGTGATGGGCGGCATGGAACTGATGCGCGAGGTGACATCGATCCGGCGCCGCACCATGGCCGAGGCCTACGCCGCGTTTGGCTACACGCCGCATTTCATGGGGCCAGTTCGCATCGAAATGGAAATGCGCCACCCGGTGCGCGTCAGCTGGACAAAAGCCAAGACGGCCGGCGCACTTTCTGGCCACATCGCTCCGACGCTCAAGGTCGACTTCGACAACTGCGCGAAGGTGTTCTGTGACGCCTTCAATGGGATTTTGTGGGGTGATGACACGCAAGTGATCCGCGCCAGCATCGAGCGCACCTTTGCCGAGGAACCCAGCGTGCTGGTGCGCGTGATCCCGCTCGACTTGGAAAGCGCGTGAAGCGTGCGCCGTATACCGAGTGCAAACTCTACATAGACGGCGCCGAAGGCCTGGCAGTTGGTGACTTTATCGTCACCACAAAATCGGCGTATCTTGTGCAGACTTTGCGCACCAACCGAAACCGGCCAGAACGCAAGCACATGCAGTGCCTGCGCTGGCCGATCAACGATGTTCCACCAGATGCCCGTTGCTTTACGATGACGTGGTATCGACGCTGACCAACTACCACTGAGGAATCACCATGAAAGGCTACATCGGCACGAAAATCGTATTGGCCCTGGCCATGACCCGCCTTGCGTATAACCAGTATCGCGGCTGGGAAGTGCCAGCCAACGAGGACGGCAACGACGCCGGCTATTTGGTGGAATACACCGATGGTGGGAAGCCCAACGTAGTAGGCCATGCCGGCTATGTGAGCTGGAGCCCGAAAGAACAGTTCGATGGCGGGTACATCGAGATTGGGGAAATTGGAGGCCTCGATCCTTTCCGCGTGCGCCTGCTGGGCGAGCGTGCGCAGCTGAGCGCCAACCTCGAGAAGCTGAAAACCTTCCTGGCCGGTGATGCGGTAAAGCCGCTGAGCGACCGTGCGAAAGGCCTGTTGGTGCGCCAGCTGTACGCCCAGCAAGACCTGCTGTACATCCTCGACCAGCGCCTGGCACTGATCGACATCGAGGCCGAACAAGCCAGGCTCGAGGAAGCCGCCGAACGCCAGCGCCAGGCTGACTTGGCCGAGGCCGATCAACACCAGCAGGAACATGAGCAGGCGCTCGAGGACGCTGCCAAGCTGAAGGCCGAAAGCCTGAAAGCGGATGAGCCCTTGCCGCCTGCCGATCCTGTCGAGTAACATCCGTCACGCGGGGTATTTGGCAGTTTGGTCACTGCCCCGCTGGCCGGTCACGCCGCCGAGGCCGCCAGCATGTTGTTTCCCAGGCTCCGCCGCCTTGCCCCCGTCACGGGCTTTCAGTTGAAGCGAGGTAGTTCAGTTGGTAGAACGCTGGGCCCATACCCCAGACGTCGCGGGTTCGAGTCCCGCCCTCGCAACCACGTTCAGAAGCGGTGGAGATTGAAACCAGATCCACGCGGTCATGCTGGAAGGGAAAGCGCCCAGCCTTCGAACACATTTACAGGGGTTTCGCCAAGCTGGCCCAAGGCATCGGGTTTTGATCCCGACATTCCCAGGTTCGAATCCTGGAACCCCTTCCACCATTGCCGCCATCGGTTGTTATCGAGCTACGGCATATCCCCGGCGTGAACGGCACCAGCCTGCGCCGGCCCTATCAACCAACGCCACGCCCGCACATGGAAGTGCAAGCCCAGCCATAAACCCGCTGGGCTTTTTCATGGCCGCGATTTATGCTCAAGACCCCAAGCAATCCCAACCGCAACGAGGTGACACCAGATGGCCAAAGCACCGGTAAAAATGCCGAGCAAAAACAAAGTAGAAAATTCCCGCGCCGACATGAAGGACGACAAAGCGCTGGGGATGAAAATGGGCGGTGGCAAGAAGCCGGCCAAGAAGAAATAGTCGCGATCAGTTGCGACCCGAAAAGCCTGGCTGTTGCTGGGCTTTTTTGTGGGTCGCGTTTATCATCTGGCCATCATCCAGCGAGCAATGACCATGCCCTACGAATTTGAAGACGCTATACAAGACCTTGAACTAGAAGCCGTTGAGCTTGGTCAGTTGGATGACTTGCCACCCACCGACCCATCTGAAGAAAGGTCTAAACCATGAACCGCACCGCCTACAACGAGACAAGACCCGTGGACCTATCCAATTTGTTTTGGGCCTTTATGGTCAAGTACGGCTTCCCCGTGGCCGCACTGGCTGGCTCTGTTTTGTCGCTTGCGCTGCTCAAACCGTTGACGAAAAAAGAGGCCGGGGCATCCGTCGCGGTCGGGTTCTTCACCGCGATTTTCTGTACCGACCTGATCATCGTGCATTTCGGATTCAGCTTTGAAGGCATGGCCCGTAACGGCATCGCCTACCTCGTTGGTCTGTTTGCCATGAACGTCATCCCGGTGGTGAAAATTGCACTTAAGCGCTGGCTACCATCCACCCTGCCCAAGTAACCGCCGACGACGCACCAGGCCGCCGCACCAGGCGGCTTTTTTGTGGGCGCTCGATTTGCAGTATGCTTGCCCCTGACCAACTGATAGAGGGCCCGCACATGGCGGCCAAACAACCAAAGCGCGGACGGAACTACTACAAACCAGAATTCTGTGAGAAGGCGCGCAACCTTTGCTTACTCGGCGCCAGTGACGTGCAGCTGGCCGCCGCCTTGAACGTGTCCGTATCGGCGCTCAACGCCTGGAAAAAGAAATACCCCGAATTCCTCGAGGCGATCCAGTCGGGCAAGATCATTGCTGACTCGCTGGTGGGCCACAGCCTGTTCAAGATGGCCACCGGGTTCACTCGCCCCGAAATTGATATCCGGGTGGTGAAGGGCCAGATCGTGAAGACCGAAATTGAACGGTACTACCCGCCCAGCTTCCCGGCCGTGGCGTTCTACCTGACCAATCGTCAGCGGGAAATCTGGCGCCATCATCAAGAGCTTGAGCACTCCGGCACCATCGCGGCGAGCGACATGTCTGACGAGCAGCTCGACGCCAAGATGGTGGCCTTGGCCAAGGAACTGGGCATTGCCGTTCCTGACTTCAGCGGTGGCAAGGAATGAAAGCCCCCGACTCGACGGTGCGCCTGCAGAAAGAGGAATTCCTTGAGCTGCTCGAGGAAAAGAAGCGTCGTCGCCGCGGGCGTCGGATGTTTTCGTTCAAGCCATACCAGTGGCAGGGCAACTTCTACAAATCAGGGCGCACCCACAAGCAACGCCTGATGATGGCCGCCAACCGGGTGGGCAAGACCTACTCCGCTGCCTACGAAATGGCGCTACACCTTACCGGCCGGTATCCAGACTGGTGGGAGGGGCACCGCTTCAGCGGGCCTATCGTCGCCTGGGCCCTGGGCGTTACCGGCGAGCAAATCCGTGACGTAATCCAGAAAAACCTGTTGGGCGACTGGGATGACAAGACCAATGGTCCTTCGGGCACCGGGGCAATCCCACGCGAGGACATCGGCGGATTCAT
>Ga0208898_1000296_pt1 | contig 39596 bp, 64 predicted proteins | sample VirMetDEL_Mar_4_FD_184513 | JGI IMG/M metagenome (GOLD analysis project Ga0208898, IMG submission 184513) | Aqueous microbial communities from the Delaware River and Bay under freshwater to marine salinity gradient to study organic matter... | ecosystem: Environmental > Aquatic > Marine >... | reverse complement strand
ACAGGATCAAATAACGTCATAGATGAATACAAAAACATACATAAACCAAACGCACCTCCAGGTGTAAAGGTGACTCTTAAGCCAGGAGATATGCTAATATATTCTGGTTGTGAATTAGAGCATTGGCGAGAACCATTTGAAGGCAACGTTTGTGGCCAAGTATTTTTACATTATAATCATAGAAATGGTCGCTTTGCAGAAAGCAATTTGTATGATAAAAGACCTATTTTAGGTATACCTAAATAAGCACTCTTAAAAGTCAATTCTCATTGTGTTATAATCCTTAATATTTAACAATAAGTATTATTATGCCTTTAAAGAAAATAGGTTTTGTACCCGGATTTAATAAACAAGCTACAGCTACTGAAGCCGAAGGTCAGTGGATAGATGGTGACTTTGTACGTTTTAGATATGGAATGCCTGAAAAGATTGGTGGCTGGGAACAACTACAAGCTAATACATTGGTTGGTGCTGCAAGGGCACAACATAGTTGGGTAGACTTAGATGGTCGTAAATATGCAGCTATTGGCACTAATAGATTATTAATTATTTATTATGATAATACCTTTTATGATATCACACCTATAGATCCTGATAGGCAATCGACTGGTGCTGACATAACCACGACTAACGGATCAGCAATCGTTACAATTACAACAACAGGAGCACATGCTATTGAAGTTGGAGATTTAGTTACATTTGAAAATGCAGGCTCCTTTACATCTGGACAAACTGATTATGTTGCAGCTGATTTTGATGATGTTGTTTTTGAAGTAAAGACGGTTCCTTCTACTACAACCTTTACTATACAAATGCCAACAGCGGAAACTGGAACAGGGGCCACGAACAACGGAACTTTAGATCCGTTACCTTATATATTAATTGGTAACTTAATCACTACTCCAGCTTATGGTTGGGGTGCAGGTACTTGGGGGTTATCAACTTGGGGTACACCAAGAACATCAACTACCGTAATACTAGATCCAGGTTCTTGGTCACTAGATAACTATGGACAAAATTTAATTGCAACCATTCACAATGGTAGAACATTTCAATGGATACCTATAGCAGGTAACGCACTTGCTTTAACAACAAGAGCAACAACTTTAGCTGGAAACCCAACTAAATCAGTTATGTCATTAGTATCAGATAGAGATAGACACTTAATTCAATTAGGAACTGAAACTACGATTGGAACTCCAAGCACTCAAGATAAAATGTTTATAAGATTTTCTAATCAAGAAGATCCAAATACTTATGCACCAACATCAGTTAATACTGCAGGTACATTTAGAATAGACTCAGGAACAAGAATAGTTGGAGCTGTTAAAGGTAAAGATTACATATTAATATTAACCGATACTTCTGCTTACATTATGCAATTCGTTGGGCCACCTTTTACTTTTTCAATTAGACAGATAGGTTCTAACTGTGGTTTATTTGGCCAACACGCAGCTGTATATGTTGATGGTGCAGTGTATTGGATGTCAGGCGAAGGAGGATTTTTTGTCTATGACGGTACTGTTAAATCATTACCTTGTAGCGTAGAAGACTTTGTCTATACTACTGCAGGAGACAATCTAGGCGTGAGCTTTAATAATGGTGAACAAATATATGCGGGTCATAATAGTTTGTATACTGAGATTAATTGGTTTTATCCAAAGTCAGGCTCTAATTTTGTAGATAGAATAGTAACTTATAATTATGTAGAAAGAGTTTGGACTACAGGTACTTTATCAAGAACTACATACGAAGATACTAGTGTGTTTTCTTTACCTTATGCTACTAGATTTACTCAAAACGTAGCACCTACTTTTCCAACGGTGCAAGGTATATCTGCCTCGCAAGGTAATACTAGATACTACGCTCACGAAATTGGAGTTAATGAAGTAGATGCAAATGGTGCAGAAACTACAATCAATGCCTATATACAATCAGGAGATTTTGATTTAGATATAGATGGAGATGGTGAATTTTTAATGAAGATAAGAAGATTTATACCTGACTTTAAAGTCATAGCAGGTAATGCAAAGATTACTTTAAACTTAAGAGACTTTCCAAGTGAAACTGCTACAAGCTCGCCATATGGGCCATTTACAGTTAATTCATCGACTACACAAATTCATACAAGAGCAAGAGCAAGACTTATAAATGTTAAAATTGAAAATGAAGCAGTAGATGAAAATTGGAGACTTGGTTTATTTAGATTTGATGTACAACCTGATGGAAGAAGATAATGGCTAAAATAGACGCATACATACCAGAACCAAAACCACTTTATGATGAGTCTAATCAAAGACAAATTATAGCATCTTTAGATACAATTAAAAATCAATTAAACTTTTCATTTCAAGAAGATCTTAAACAAGAGATGCAAAGGTTTACTTGGTTTATGATGAGGTAATATGAATTGTAATAATGTCAATCCAATAACAGGTGGAAGCACAGTTGATAACATCCCATTTTATTTAGCTGTACAGCAAGGTAAAGTTCTTGGTTATTCTATGATTAATAAATTTGGATACAATCCTAGTATTGGTTCAGGTTCTTTTGAAACTATTTGGGAAACAGGAAATAACTATCCTTGGCAAACAGCTCAAGCTACTCTTGATGTAGTCAGTGATAATGCTAATGATGATGTAGTAGGAACAGCTGCAAGAACTTTAAGAATACAAGGACTTGATTCTTCTTATGCTCTTGTAGAAGAAACTGTTGATTTAGATGGTACAAACACAGTTACTACAACACAACAATTTTTAAGAGTTTTTAGAATGTCTGTGGAAACAGCAGGGTCTTTTGGAAATAATGAAGGTACAATTACAGTTACTTATACAGGTGGAGTTGATGTTGCTGCAACTATATCTCCAGGTAATGGTCAAACTTTAATGTGCTTATATACCATACCTGCAGGTTATACTGGTTATTTATTATCAATAGATGTATCATCTGGTAAAGATCAAGAAATGGATTTTAAATTTATACAAAGAGATAATAGTATTGCTAATGCAGCGTTTCAAACAAAACAATTTTTAAATGTTAGAGGTGGTCAAACAACAGTTATCTTTAATGCAATCAATGTAATACCTCAAAAGTCAGATATCTATGTTTCTGGAAAGGCAAGTTCTACCTCTTCTTCTTCTGCTTCATTTGATTTATTATTAGTACAGGATGGATATTAATGGCAAACTATTATAAAAATGCGTTTTACGCTCCAACGACTACTTCAGTAACTTCGGTGTATACAGCACCTAGTAATGCTAGAGCTATTATACAAAACATACAGGTTACTAATGAGGGTGGTTCTAAAATATTTAAAACAAGTATTACTGACAGTTCAACTACTTCAACAATACAAATCGCATACGCTTCTATAACAGGACCAACGATATGTAACGTAGCCAAAGGACCAATAGTTCTTGAAGAAAGCGATGTATTAAAAATGGAAACCTCTACTACAAGTGCTATAACAGCTGTAGTTTCAATATTAGAAATTAGCAGAGACGATCAGAATGGCTAAGAAAAAAGGTGCCATAGGTACAATAACTTTTTTTAAAGAAACCCCTAAGAAAAGACCCTTGCGTCATTCTAAAAAATATAATAAAAGAATTAGCAAGCGTAAATCATACAGAGGTCAAGGTAGATAATGCAAAAAATACAATGTGATACAGTTACAATTTATCGTAGTAAATCTACAGGTAAAAAATACAAAACTAAAAAAGAATTTCTTAGAGAGTGTAAAGAAGAAGATTTAGCAACAGATGTTGAGGTGCATGTTCCAAACTTAGATTTATTTGGAGACACTAATGAGTCCTAAAGGTGGAACAGAAATTCAACACGAATTTTTAGAAAAACATCTAGATAAAGATCTTTTAAATAAGTTTAGGATTTGTACTAGTGTTCCTGAAAAGATACCTCTTAGCCAATATAAAATAAATATACTTTGGCAAAAAAATTCATACGATCAACCTAATTTAGCACCTTGGTTTAAAAATAAAGATAACCACAAAAAGTACGATTATTATGTTTTTAATAGCCATTGGAATTATGAAAAGTTTAGAATGGCTTTTGATATACCAACTGAAAAATGCACAGTAATTAAAAACGGTATACCTAAACTAACTTTAAAAACATTTGAAAAGAAATCAGAGAAAATAAAATTAATATTTCATCCTACGCCTTGGAGAGGATTAAATGTATTACTTGGAGCAATGCAGTTAGTTAAAAATAAAAACATTGAATTAGATGTTTACTCTAGCACTCAAATATATGGTGATGATTTTAAAAAGATGCACGATGATCAATATAAAGATTTATATAAACAAGCTGAAGAATTACCTAATGTTAACTACATTGGCTATAAACCACATTCTTATATACTAGAGCATTTACACGAATATGATGCGTTTGTATTTCCTTCCATATGGGAAGAAACGTTTTGTACATCTGCTTTAGAATCAATGGCTGTGGGCCTATATACAATTGTTACTGATCTAGGTGCTTTGTTTGAAACTTGTGCTGAGTTTCCTGTTTATGTTCCATTTGAAAAAGACTATAAGATATTATGCAAACAGTTTGCTTATGCTATTGATGCCATACCTGAACAATTAAGCCAAGATGGATGCATTGATCATTTAAAGTTTCAACAAAAGTATTTTAATCATTTTTATAGTTGGGATAAAATAGCATATAATTGGGAAAATTTTTTAAAAGGTATTTTAAATGCAAGATCCAAGTAAACCTATTTGGTTTAATAAAAAAGAAGATACTATCATAGAGTTTAAATCTGACTGTCATTTGTTTATAGGAATGCCTGTACATTCAGAAATGTCAATTCATACAGCTCAAAGTTTATTAGAATTACAAAAATTAGCTTTTAAGAAAAAACATAAAATTACTTTTCAACTTATGAAATCTAGTTTAGTAACACAAGGTAGAAACTTATGTGTTTCTCAATTCTTACAAACTGATGATGCAACTCATTTATTATTTATAGATAGTGACATAGGTTTTGAAGCTGAATCTATATATGAGATGGTAGCTAAAGATAAAGATGTCATATCAATACCTTATCCACTTAAGACAATAAATTGGGAAAAGATGATAAGAAAGTTTAAAGAAACTAATAATGAAGATGTAGAAGTATTTAAACAATTTGGTAATCAATACCCTATGAAAGTTGAGGACAGTCAAGACATTAAGTGTAAAGATAATGTCATTGAGGTAACGCATTCCCCAACTGGATGTATGCTAATTAAAAAGCACGTGTTTGATAAACTTAAAAAAGCATACCCTGAAAAGATTATAAAACAAGGTACCGTAATTAATGGTAAGATAGAGGAAAAACCTGAGTTTTGGAATTTCTTTGACACGCTTCACGATCCTAAAACTAAGACTTATTTAGGAGAAGATTTTGCCTTCTGTAAGCTATGGAAAGATATAGGGGGTAAATGCCACGCTTTAATCAATCAACAAATAATGCATGTAGGAGAACATGCTTATGTAGGAAAGTTCTTGAACGAGTTGATTGAAGTACCTAGTAATGATAATATTACTAAATAACATAAAAGTAATATTATGGATCCATTTACTTTAGCATTAGCCACATTTGGCGTACAGAAACTACGAGGAAAATCTACTAGAACAGCCTTACAATCAGCTGCATTAGTTGGGGGTGCTTCCTATGGCATTGGGGCTTTAGGTGCTGCAGGAAAACTAGGTTCTTTTAGTCAAGGTGCTACTAGTATGTTTAGTAAACCTGCCTTTAGCTCATTAGGATTTGGTGCAACAGAAGCAGCAGCTACACCTACTCCAGAAAAACAAAATTTATTTCAAAGACTAATTGGTAAAAAAGGTTTAACTGCAGAACAAGCTAAGGTTGCAGGACTAACAGGCCAAGAAGCTGCGGCTGCTATGAAAGGTTCAGGTTTTATGGGATTAGGTGGTGGAGAAAAATTATTATTAGCTACTACTGCATTACCAATAGCAGAAAGTTTATTTGGTGGAGAAGAAGAAGCTCCAAAACCAACTTTCACAGAAGAAGATTATAAAAAAGCATACGCAGAACAATCAGCTAAACTAGAAGGTGCTTTTCAACCTGTAAACTATTCAGGTGGTATTACAGCTTATGCACCACAATCTATATATACTTATAATCAAGGTGGCTTAGCCGAGATTAAAAAATTTAATGAAGGTGGTATAAATTACTTACCATCTAAGATGACTCATAATGAACACGACTACAATAATTACAGAAGAGCATCAGGTTATGTAGAAGACGGATCAGGTAATGGTGATAAAGATGAAGACACTATGCTTGCTCAATTAGCAGATGGAGAATTTGTATCAAGAGCAGACGCAGTATTAGGTGCAGGTATTTTATCCGGTGCATCACCAAGAGATATGAAGGATATGAGAAGCAAAGGTGCTAACTTTTTCTACGATCAACAAAAGAAGTTTAAAAGAATTTTTGATTTAGTAAATGCGAGCAAAGCCGATTGAGATTAAAAAGGAAGTAAATGTCCTAAAGATCGACCCTAAAGAAGTTGATCGTTATTGGTCCCTAGTTGATTTTATGGTTAGAGAAGGGATTAGATATGACGATGATTGGGTAACGGTTGAAGAGTTTAAAGATTTTTGTAAAGATGGTTCTTTACAATTGTTTATGATGTTTGGTTCAGATGACGGACTTAAACATAAAGTATTTGGAGTATTCGTAACAAGGATTATGGTACTACCAAAGTTTAAACAGGTCGAAGTCGTCCTGTTGAAAGGTGAACAAAGAGAACTGTGGCAAGACGAAGCTGCAGCAATGATAGAACACCTTGCTGTGCAAGAAGATTGTAAACGAATTGCTGTCTTTGCGCGAAAAGGTTGGGAAAGATTTTTGAACGGTAAGGGTTGGAAAACAAGAAGATATTTATATACAAAGGAGATTAAATGAGTTTTATATTTGGTGGCGGAGGTGGCGGAGCGCCAGCTCCAACAGAATCGGGATCACAGATGGTGACTCAAAGAGAGGCACCTGAAGTAGAAGCACGTAAGCTATCCCTATATGATCAAGCTGCTAAACTAGCTGCAGCACCTGTATCTTTACCAAGCATACAAGTTGCACCTGCAACAGCATTAGAACAACAAGCATTTCAACAAGCAGGACAAATTGGTGTTGGTGCACCTACAGTAGCGGGTGGTATTAGTGCTATTCAAGCTGCACAACAAGGGCCACAAATTTCTCAATTCTTTAATCCATATCAACAATATGTAACTCAAGAGATTAATAGGCAAGCAGCACTAGGACAACAAAACCTAGCGGCACAAGCTATTGGAGCAGGTGCATTTGGTGGTGGCAGACAAGGCGTTGCTCAAGGAGAATTAGAAAGAGCAAGATTAAGCCAAATAGGTTTAGCACAACAAACAGGATTTAATACAGCACTACAAGCTGCAACACAACAGCAACAATTAGGATTACAGGCAGGACAATTATTAGGTGCTCTTGGTGGTCAACAACAAGCTATGAGAGTACAAGATCTTAATACTCTAATGGGTATTGGTGGAGTACAAAGACAAATTGGCCAAGCAGGATTAGAAGCTGCAAGACAAAGTCAGTTGCAAGCTCAATACGAACCTTATCAAAGAATAGAATTCTTAAAAGGTATTATGACAAATTTACCAACAACTCAAAGTACGATTACAGCATCCACGGCTCCCGGAACTAATCCGTTAGCTCAAGCTTTGGGAACAGGCTTAGGTGCTTACTCTGCTTATCAAATGACTAGACCGGCAGGTACTTAAGATGGATAAAGTATTAACTAGAAAGTTATTTAGACAAAAATATTTTCAATCACACCTTCCTGTAAAGAAATATCAAGAAGGTGGTATAGCTTCTTTAACACCTAGAGAGAAAGCTATTTATGCTGCAACCTTTGCAGCACCATTATTACAAGCTAGACAAGCTAAAGGACAAACTAGACTATCGTCTTTATTAGAAGCTTTTGGAAAAGGTGTGGAACAATTACCTGCTACTATAATGGCAATTGAAAAATCAAAACCATCACAAGCAATGAGATTACTAACTCCTGCTGAAGTAAAAGCTGCAGGTCTAACTGAAGGTACTGTTGCTCAAGTAGGGCCTGAAGGAATTAAAGTTGTACAAGCACCAAGTGCTGAAGAAGTAAAACAAACACAAGCTGCAAGAAGAGTACAAAGTATTATTGGTAATATTGAAAAAGGATATTATACTTTAGGCAAACCTGTAGGTCCATTAGGTCTTGATGTTAATAGAATAAGAGCTGTTTTAGGAAGAGCAGGAACTTCTGAATATTCTAAACAATACGGAAAACTAAAAGCTAGTATTCAACAAGCTACAAGTTTCATATCACAAGCGATATCAGGAGCTGCTGTATCTGAACAAGAAGCAAAACGTATTCAAAAAATGATTCCTCAATTAGGAGATACAGAAGTAACATTTGAAGCTAAACTAGAAACATTAGGTAATTATTTTAAAGCAGCTGAACAAATAGCTCAAGGAAATAATATAACTTTGGATCAAGCTATGAACTCAATGGAGCAAACAGGAGCTTCTGATCAGTTTTTAGATGTTGATTTATCAAAAGTTGTAACTCTTAAAAAAGAAGGAGATGTCATAGACGTGACAGGAAATTAATGGGTGAAATAGTTTTACATGGACAAAAATTTAAAATTAAAGGAGACACACCAACTCCTTCAGAACAAGTAGCCATTGATTCTTATTTAGATTTTAGAGAAGCTAAATCAGGTTTAACAGGTAATCAAGCTTTTGATGAACAGGGTATTTTATCTTTAACTCCTGAAGAAATTTTATCAGAATCAAAAAAAGGAAAGTATAATAAAGACACAGAAGGATTTTTAAATAGTCCATCTTTTAAAAGAATAGTTGCAGAAGTAGCTTTGTCTATTGTTGGAGGTATAGCAGGAGCTGCTTTAGCACCGGTTACAGGAGGTACTTCTTTAGCTGCCTCAGCAGGTTTAGCTGCAAGAGTAGCTAGAATGGCTAGACCTCTGTTAAACATTTCTGCAAATACAGTAAGTAAGATTGGAGCAGGAACGGCGGGAGCGGCTGTTGGGGGTGGTACAGGTGCAGCATTAGCTCAAGCTTTTGATCCTAAAGAAGATATTGTAAGGGAAGTAACAAGAGGTGCATTACAAGGAGGTTTTGGAGAATTAGCAGGATTTGGATTAGCTGGTGCTTTAAGTAAAACATACAACAAACTTACAAAAGCAAAAGTAAATGAAGTTTATGGTGCTAGAAGATCTTTAGATATTTTAGATAGAGAAAAAAAATTCTTTGGTGAATTATTAAAAATAAAAAATGTTGGGCAACTTACAGCTAAAGAAATTGATGAACTTTCAAAAGCAACAGGAGCTACAGCTTTAACAAAAGAACAAATTGGTATTTTAAAAGATCCAACAAAAGCTCAAAAAATAATTTCTGAAATAGAAGAAAGACAAGGTACAGACTTTTTAGTTAAAGATGTTCCTCTTGGTCGTATAACTCCAGGTCAAGCTGTAGAATCAAGAGCTATCGACTTTACACAAGGAATGGTTAAATCATCATTTTTTGGTGGCCCTATTATTAAAGCAGAAGGCTTTGCAACTAATACACTTGGAGAAGGTATGAATACTTTTGCCAATTCAATTATTAAAGCTTCATCTAAAGAAGGTATAGATCCAAACGGATATATTATTGGAAATGTTATACAAAACCATTTGCGTAAAAGTCAAAATTTATATAATGCTTCTAAAACAAGTATGTGGAGTGAATTAGCAACAAACGCTGAAACACATTTAATTGATCCTATAACAAAAAAACCAATTGAAAAATATTTAATTAATTTAAATAATAAAATACCAAGAGTTTGGAATTCTCAATTGCAAACAACAGAAAAAGGTGTATCTTCTATAAAAAGTTATGCTGCTGAAACAATAGCTGATTTAGAAAAATCTTTAGCAACTGTTAGAGATCCTAAACTAGAAAGATTTTTAGGAGAAATTTTAAGTTTAGGTGATAACATATCTTATATGCAACTAAGTAAACTATATAGAGATATGCAACTTTTTTTAAATCCTGCAGATCCAAGAATGTCTAGAATAAGAGCAGAGCTTACAAAAAGAATGGTTGGAATGTTAGAAGACGCTAAGTTACCTTCTATTTTAAATGGACAAAGAAATACAGTAGTTGCTTTTAGTAAAATGGGTGACGAGGTATTTGATGACGTGCTTATGTCTAAAGTTATGAGCTCAGCAACAGGACAAGAAAAAGTATTTAAAACAATAGTCCTAGCTAATAATAAAAGTACTACTGAACGTTTTTTAAATTTAATTGATAAAAAAATACCTATAACGCCAGGTGGCCCTGCGGTTCCTTTATTTAAAAATGCTGAAGAAATTAAACAAGGGTTAAGAGGACAGTTTTTTAAAAACTTTTTAAATGCAATTGAAGATCAGCCGGGTCAATATAATATTTTAAATTCAAATAAAGCAGGTAAATTTTTAAAAGACTACCAATCTTTTATTGATGATGCAGGATTGATTACCAAAGAACAAGCGACTAACTTAAAAGATTATGTTAAAGCTCTTAAATTTGCTCAAGGTAAAATTACAAAACCAGGAATTAGTGACAAAGGTGGAAGTGTATTTATTCAATTAAAACAAGCGGGTGCTGTCACACAATTAGTGCCTGTTGTTTTAGGAGGTACAGGAACTATAGATATGGGTTCTGCAGGAGCTTTCTTTATAGCACCAGCAGTTCTAGCTAATTTATTTACACGTCCTAATGCTGCTAGAGTATTAATTGAAGGTGCTAAACTTAATGCAAGAAACTTTGGACAATATGAAAGATATATGACTCAGCTTACATCTAATTTAGTAGGTCAAGGTTTTGTAGGACCTGATCAAGGTAAAATGGTTATGGATCAAGTTAGAGCTAGTAGACCAATGCTAGAACAAGTATTCAAAGGAGAAATACCTGTTAATACAACATTACTAAAAGATAGACCTGCTGATGCACCAGCTTTAGATTTAAGTCAACAGGAAGCACAACAACAATTAATGGCAGCTCAACAATCACAAAGATCTACAGGACAACTTCCAAATGTTACTCCATCTAATGTAGGATCAATATCTCCGCAAGCTAGAATGGCTTTAGCCGGTGGTAATCTAGATCAAGCTATTGCAGCACAAAGCATGCAACAAATGCCTCAACTTAAACTTGGAGGTATCGTAAGTGCCAAGAAGTAAAGTTAATAAAGATGTCCTAGCACATCAACGAATCACGGATCACGAAAAGCTTTGTCGTATTATGCAAGAAGAAACAAATAAAAAAATAACAGATTTACAAAAAGATATTAGTCGAATTGAGAAAATATTAATATCAAGTACAGCTTTTCTAATTACTTCTATGCTTGGAGTTATAGTTGCAATAGTCCTTAAAATGTCCTAAAAGGATTTGTGAAACTCATCAGAGATAAAACCAAATTTTACATTACTGATCTTAAGAGAGAAAATAAATACGACTATAAGCATTACACACGAAACGACGGCCACGGCCCACGAACCTATAATGTAGGTGAAAAGAAAATTCCTTCCGTTACAACTATTCTATCAGCTACACAATCAAAAGAAAAAAGACAGGCCCTAGATAAGTGGAGAGAACGAGTAGGCTATCAAGAAGCACAAGACATCACACAGAAAGCTGCACTTAGAGGAACAGAGATGCATTATGTATTAGAACAATACATTAATGGTGTAGGTTATTTAAATTTATCTAAAGAAGGTGCACAAGCTAGATTGATGGCTCACGAGATTGTAAATAATCTAGGCCCACTTAAAGTAGTATATGGTAACGAAGTAAGTTTAGCTTATGAAGATAGATGGGCAGGCTCAACAGACTTAGTAGGATTGTTTGATGATAAACCAACTATCATAGACTTTAAACAATCTAATAAATTAAAAAAGGAAGAATGGATTGAAGACTACTATTATCAGATAGCAGCTTATTCACTAGCACATAGAAAAAGCTTTGGTCCTATCTTACAAGGTGTCATTTGTATTTGTACAAAGGAAGTAGAGTACCAACAATTTAAAATGGATACTCAGATGTTAGCTAGGTATGAAGATAAGTGGTTTGAAAGAGTTGAGCAGTATGAAAAGCTTAATCAAAATAACGCTTAATATTATCTCCTAATATTTCTTTACTTAAATCTCTTTTACTATTTAATGAATTAACAACTAACTCATCAATTGTTTTAGGAACTAATAAATCTATATAAGTGACTTTAGCCGTTTGGCCAATCCTATGAGCCCTGTCTTCACTTTGATCACGGTGTTCAAGATTATAAGAATTACTGAAATATATAACGTTCCTAGAAGCAGTAAGGGTAAGACCATAGCCACCAACACTAGGATTACCAACCAAAAACTTACACTGATCGTCAGATTGAAAACGTTCGACAGCTTGTCTCCTATCTTCAACACTAATGGCTCCATAGATTTTAACAACGCTTTCTTTTCCATAGGTCTCCTCTAACATCTTTACGATCTGTTCTATGTTGTAGACATAGTTGGCCCATATTATACTCTTACCTGAAGTCTCCTCCAATATGTTCTTTAATTCTTCTAGTTTAGGATTTGTTTTGAATGGTATGATCTCTCCTGAATTAGTTTTACTAAAACCACAAGTGACTTGGTGCAGTTTAATAATCTCAGTTAATTTGTTTGTATAAGATACTTCCTCATCTTCAATGATAGCCCTAGCTTCTTTCTTAAGTTTCTCATAAACTTTTTTCTGTTCATCGGTCATTTGTATTTCTCTAGTCAAATGTAATTTAGGTGGTAAGTCTAAACAATCTTGCTTAGTACAACGGAATGAAAATAATTTTAATCTCTGTTCTAACTCAGGTATATTAATAAACTTAACAGGTATTTTAGTAGAGTGTGTGCCTAAATTAATTTCTCTAAGTATGGCATATCGATTTCTAAATGTATAAAAAGAATTAAATCCTAAGCACTCCTTACTTAAGAACTCACATTGAGTATAAAGGTCTAGTGGATTTTTAGTTACAGGAGAACCTGTAAGTATTCTTCTATACTTAGCCATAGCACCTAAGCTACATAATTGTCTTGTTCTTTTTGCACCTTTATTTTTTATAGTAGTGCTTTCATCAACTATAAGCATTGTATTTCTACCACGCTTAAGTAATTGTTGTTTTAAAAATTTTACACCTTTGTCTCTAGATAGAGCTTCGATGTTCATTAATAGAAAAAAGAAATTATCGTATTTATACTTTTCTAATTTTTTTAAGTTATGTATCTTCCATAAAAAGATATCAGGTTTATTTTTAGAATGTACTTCTATTTCTTTAACCCAATTGGTATAAACAGAGTTAGGTGCAAGTACGATAACATCTGTAATTAATTTTTTTTCAAATAAATAATTTGCATTATCAATGGCAACTTTAGTTTTACCTGTACCCATTTCCATAAAATAGGCATACACCTTTTGGTTGTATCCTGCTTCAAAAGCTTTTAACTGATGTTTGAATGGTGTAGTTTTAAATACATTTTGCTCCATAAAATATTTATAACTTTTTTCTTTACAATTGCAAATAAATAATTATAAGAACGAATCAAAAGGAGGTTCTATGGATTTAGAACAAGAGTCGACCATTGCGGTCGATACCGGTATGTCAAGTGACATTGCCGATTCTTGCAATAAGTTAATAGATACTCAGAAACAGTTAAAAGCGTTAGACGATCAAATAACAAAGTTACAAGAAGTAGAACGTAACCTTTCTGAGCAGACTATTCCAAACTTAATGCAACAAGCAGGTATTACGATGCTGAAGTTAGCAGATGGTTCATCTGTTGAAATCACAAAGAAGTATGCTGCTAGAATTCCTACATCTAAAGTAGATGAGGCCCACGATTGGCTTCGTGCTAATGGATTTGAAGATCTAATTAAAAATGATCTATCGCTTTCATTTGGTATGAAAGAAGATAATCAGGCTAAAGCTTTAGCGCAGGAATTAATTGAAAAAGGTTTTAACGTTAAACAGAAAACCCACGTACATCACAGTACTTTAGCTGGATTTGTTAAAGAACAAATTCAAGAAGGCAAAGAAGTACCGCACGATTTATTTGGTGTTTATGTAGCGGATAGAACTAAAATCACAACCAAGGAATAATATGCAAACCAAAGAAAATGCTCAGGCAAAAGAGCTACAAAAAAAAGATAGCGCAAAAGTACCTAGCACGATTAATTTAGAATCGATGGCAGGTCAAGGTTCGGAGTTTGTCACAGCAAGTGATCAAAAGCTTCCGATGTTAAAAATACTATATGCTAACTCACCTGTCTTAGATGACACTGATGGTAAGTATATAGAAGGAGCAAAACCTGGAGACATCTACTCAGAAACATCCGGTACCTTATGGAAAGGAAAAGAAGGTATCCTAGTAGTGCCTTGTCTTTACATAAACACTTTTAATGAGTGGAAAGACAAAGGTGATTCGCCAGGCAGACCTATCAAGATACATACAGATCCTGATATCATGACACAGACCAAAAGAGGAGATGACAATAAAGATCGTCTACCTAATGGTAACTATGTTGAAGATACAGGTAATCACTTTGTATTTATCTTAGATAAAGACTATCAACCCGTAGAACAAGCATTAATCACAATGAAGTCTACACAAAAGAAAAAATCTAAAACTTGGAACACTATGATTAGTACAAGAAGAAGACAAGGAAAGAACGGTATGTTCAATCCTCCTAGATGGTCTACAGTTTATAGATTGTGTACTACTAAAGAATCTAACTCACAGAACTCTTGGTATGGTTGGGTTGTGGAATTTGATAAATTCTTAACTGAAGATAAAGATTTGAATTTATTAAAAACAACACAAGCCTTTTATCAATCAGCTATGAAGAGTGATATCTTTGGTAAAGTAGACTTTGCTGAAGAACAACAACAGGCTAAGAAAATAGAAGCAACTCCGTTCTAATGATTAAGGATCTCTTAAAATTATTTGAGGGTGATCCTACTCAGTATCTCGTTACCTCTCTCACAGGGGAGGTAACGGAACGGGGAAAGCGTGAAGCAGAATGCATCACGATCCACGAACCTGTTACTGAGGAGATATGGAAGAATCATATTGAAGGAGTCAAACGAATAGGCATTAGACCTGAGAAAGGTGATAAGGCTAAATGGGGTTGTATAGATATAGACCCAAGAAATTATTCAAATTACTCATCTAAAAAATATATAGATTTAATTAAAGAAGCTAACCTACCTTTAGTGGTTACTAAATCAAAATCAGGTGGATTACATTTATTTTTATTTTTAAAAGATTGGGCTTTAGTTACAGACATATTAGAAGTTTTAAACAAATGGAATAACAAATACTTTGATAGTGATGAAGTGTTTCCAATGAAGAAGGCTATGAATATGCCATACTTCAAAGCTGATGCAACAACTGAACACGGCTATGATGATGATGGTACACCAATTTTATTAGGTAGGTTTATAGAAATAGCTAAAGCAAAAATAAAAGATATAGAAGATTTAAAAGAATTTAAATTAAAAGAATATGAACCTGAATTTGAATACAGTAAGTTTCCACCTTGTGTACAAAATTTAATTAGAGAGAAATGGTCAGGCAATCATAGGAATGATATTTTATTTAACGCAGGTATCTTAGCACTTAAGCAACACGAACATAAATTAAGTAAAGAGGAACTGTTTAATATTTTAAAAGAACGTAACAAACAATTCTTTGCAGCTCCTTTACCTGAAAATGAAATACAAACATCAATATTAAAATCATTAACTAGTGCAAAAGAATATTCGTTTAAATGTCCACCTAAGTATGGAGCTCTATCACCTATCTGTAATAAGGAAGTATGTAAGAACAGACCACTAGGTATAGGAGCAGAAGCACCTGATATTGTAAATGATTTTAAAGATATAACTTACAGTAGAGATATTAAATCAATTGAATATAGTTTTAATTTAAATGATGAGTTTATTACAGTTAGACCTGAAGATATGGCGGATGAGAAAGCTTGGAGAAAGAGATTATTAAATTATAAAATCTATTGGAAGACTTTACCTAGACCTAGAAAAGGCCCATCACCATTTGAAATGCTTATGAGTCATATTGTGATGAATGCTGTAGAGGATAATGAATCTAAATGGTTAGATGTATTGAATGAACAGCAGTACGATATTCTTAAAAAATTTTTTGAAGATCATTTAGAGGTAGATGACTTTGCAAAAATTAAAGACGGCTTTGTCATTATGGATTCTAAAACTAAGAACTGTTACTTCAAACAAGTTACATTAAAGAAATTTCTAACAGGTAAAAAATATTTTAATACATCTAAAGAAGCTATGAAGTTATTAGGATGTAAGAAATTAGAATATCACGAAGGTGAAAAGAATGTATGGTGTGTAGAGATGCCTGAATTTGTGGAATACAAAAAAGTAAAAGTAAAACCTAAACAAGAAGAAAATAAACTATCGGAGCTAGATGACGAATACCACACAGGAAAATTCAGAACTTGATTATCTAAAGTCATTAAAACAAAAGACGATTAAGATATTTGGTCCTCCAGGTACAGGTAAAACATTTACGCTTATTGAAAGAGTTTTAAAAGGACATCTTAAAAAAGGTATACAACCACAACAAATAGCCTTCTTATCTTTTACAAATAAAGCAGTTAACACAGCTAGAGAAAGAGCTTTAGAAGCTTTTCCTCATTTCTCATCAGATGACTTTTATAGATTTAATACTTTACATAAATATTGCAGAAGATTTTTTGATGAAGAAGTATTTGATCCTAAAGATTGTATGATTGATTATGCATTAGAGAATAGTATCGTTAAGAAATCAGATACTAGATTATCTGATGATGACTTCACTTATAAAGATTGGTCACTACAAGTATACAGTAAAGCAAGGAACTTAAGAGTAAATCCAACAGAGGCATATAAAAGCGAATCATATAAAAAAGATAATATAGATGTATTCCTTAGAAAAATACAAACCTATGAAAGCTACAAGGCCCACGGTAAACAAAAACCATTCATAGACTTTGATGATATGATTCAAAGAGCAGTTAAAGAAGTTAGCTTCCCAGCTCTAGAGTTATTAATATTAGATGAAGCTCAAGATTGTACACCACTACAATGGGATGTAATTTATAAGATGGCTAAGAATGTTAAAAGAATTTATTTAGCAGGAGATGATGACCAAGGTATTTATAAATGGAATGGTGCAGACTCTAGATATTTTACAGAATACTTTCCCGGTAGAAAAGTTAGACTAAGAAAGACAAGAAGATTTGGAGAAGCTATACACCACTTCTCTCAAATTATAAGAAGAGGTATCGAAGGCAGCATTGAAAAAGAATATCAACCATCTAATCAAAAAGGATATGTTAAAAGCTATCAGCAATTTAGTAAGATACCTTTTAATGAAGAGCAAGGTACTTGGTTCATTTTGGGTCGAATTAACACAACTGTAAATGAATTAAGAATGTTAGCTAAAGATGCAGGTTTATATTTTAAAGATAATCACGGTAATAAATGCTTTGATGATAAGCAATGGAAAGCTATTAAGGCTTGGACAAAATTAAATAATGATAAAAAGTTAAATAAAATAGAAGCACAAAATTTATATAGATACATAAGAGAACTAACAGAAGTTGATTATAGAACAGAAAAGTTTTGGTCTGCTGAACCTGACTTTAAAGAATATGGATTTGAAGAACTTAAACAATGGTGTGGTTTAGATTTAGATGATAAAGCTAAAAAGAAACCTTGGTATTGGATATTAAGAAGAAACTTTAAGCCAGGTCAAACAAGGAATTTTATTAGATTACTTAGACGATATGGTCAAAAGGAATTAGATGCTGAGCCTAAGATTATTATAGATACTATTCATTCTGTAAAAGGTGATGAAGCAGATCACGTGGTTATGTATAGCAAAACCAATTACCCATCTAATTTTAAAACAAAAAATAAAGATGATAAAACAGATGAACGTAAAGTATGGTACACCGGTGCAACAAGAGCAAAAAAGTCTTTACATTTACTTCGAACTGACTATAAGTATAGCTATCCGATTGGTTCGGATTATTTAATCTATGTACAGGAAAAACAAAATGACAAATAAAAATATGTTTGATGAAGTGTTTCCACAAGAAAGACAGGTAGGTGGGAGTCACTATAAATCTTTTCACATTCAGCCGTATGAATTTATTTCTAAAAACAATCTCTCGTTCTTTCAGGGAAATGTTGTGAAGTACGTTTGTAGGTATTTATCAAAAAATAAAATAGAAGATTTACAAAAGATAATTCATTATTGTGAATTAGAAATATTAAAATTAAAAGATGACAACAAGTAAATGTATTAATTGCAATAAAAGAGATATTGCGTTTGATTGTCTTTATTATTGTAGGATTTGTTATTATGAATTATGCAAGATAAAACATGTATTAAATGTACTAAGATAGCAGTTGTCATAGACAGAGGATTTCCTTTGTGTGGTGATTGTTATTGTAAAGAATATAAACTAGGAAAATACGAATATAAAAAAGATGAGGATACAGTAAGTACAATAATGAAAGCTGAACAATGAACAAAGAATTTTATTTTCATAGAAGAATAAGATTTACTGCTCTTAGGCAAAGCAAAAAAGCAGTATTAGCTGAAATTTATGAAATTAGTGGTAGATCTTTTTGGTGGCTAAACCATAAATATGGATCTATTTTAAAACCTATTCAAATTTGGTTACCTAAAAGTTGGTTTAAAGTAGATCATTATAATAAACCTTGGGTTTGGGAAAAAGGTGTAATAAGTGCCTTAAATAAATTAATTGAAAAAAGAAAAGGCACAATACATTAATGAGTTTACAATTATCAATGACATTTAAAAAACATATATGGTCAACGCCGTCTGAGTTTAAAGATTTAAGTGATGCTAAAGAAATAGCAATCGACTTAGAAACAAGAGACGATGGAATTAATGAAGGACTAGGTGCAGGTTGGGCCATAGGTAAAGGAGAGATTGTAGGCTTTGCTGTAGCTGTAGAAGGTTGGCAAGGATACTTTCCATTTGCACACTATGGTGGTGGCAATATGATACCTGAACAAGTTAAAAATTATATGAAGTCTGTATGTGCTTTACCTTGTCCTAAAATATTTCATAACGCACAGTATGACGTAGGTTGGTTAGAAGCATCAGGTATAAAAGTAAATGGTCAGATCATAGATACGATGATAGCAGCCGCACTCATAGATGAGAATAGATTTTCTTATTCATTAAACTCTTTATCGATTGATTATTTAAATGAAATAAAAGCAGAAGCAGATTTAAAAGAAGCTGCAGCAGCTCACGGTGTAGATGCTAAAGCAGAGATGTGGAAGTTACCTGCAGAGCATGTTGGATTTTACGCTGAACAAGATGCACGGCTCACGCTCCTATTATGGCAAAGATTTAAACAAGAAATTTTATCGCAAAGTTTAACTACAGTTTGGGAATTAGAATCTGAACTATTACCTTTGTTAATTAAGATGAGAAGAAAAGGTGTACGAGTAGAGGTAGAACGTGCTGAAGCCCTACGTAAAACAATGCAACTCCAAGAAAAAGAAGTATTAAAACAAATAAAGAACGTTGCAGGAGTTGACGTAGAAATATGGACTGCGAGACAAATTGCAAAAGCATTTGATAAGCTTGGTGTAGTTTATCCAAGAACTGCAAAAACAGACGAACCATCATTCACTCATAATTGGTTGGTTAATTGTAATCATAAGATAGCTAAACTTATACTAGAGGCAAGAGAGTTAAACAAGTTTCATAATACATTCTTAACATCAATAATGAAGTATCAAGTAAATGGTAGGATACATGCAGAAATACAACAGCTTAGATCTGATAATGGTGGAACTGTATCAGGTAGATTAAGTATGTCTAATCCAAACCTACAGCAAATACCTGCAAGAAATAAAGAGTTTGGTCCTAAGATAAGATCATTATTTATACCTGATGAAGGTTGTAAGTGGGGTAGCTTTGATTATTCGCAACAAGAACCACGAATGACGGTGCACTATGCAGCTTCAATTGGAGAGGGTTATGAGGGTTCAAATGAATTAATAGATGCATATAAAAACGCATCAGCAGACTTTCACCAAACAGTAGCTGAGTTAGTAGGTATTGAAAGAGGCCAAGCTAAAACAATTGGTTTGGGTTTAATGTATGGTATGGGTAAAAATAAATTAGCAAACAGTTTAGGTTTATCTAGAGAAGAAGCTGAATCACTTATTGCAAAGTATAATCGTAAAGTACCTTTTGTTAAAAAACTTTCCGATAAATGTATGGAAACAGCACAAGACAAAGGTGTAATTAGAACTAAGAAAGGTAGAAAATGTAGATTTGATATGTGGGAAACAAGAGACTTTGGTTTGCATATAGCAGAGAAACACGAAAATGCTGTAGCTAAATATGGTAAAGACAATATTAAAAGAGCTTACACTTACAAAGCATTGAACAGATTAATTCAAGGATCATCAGCAGATCAAACAAAACAAGCTATGTTAGATTGTTTTAAAAAAGGTTTTATGCCGACATTACAAATACACGATGAATTATGTTTCAATGTAGAGAATGAAGAGCAAGCAAAAGAAATAAAAAATATAATGGAGAACACAATAAAGTTTAAAGTACCTTTTGTTGTTGAGTATGGTTTAGGAAAGTCCTGGGGTGATGCTAAATAATAAAATTAAAAATAGATTAAGTACTGAACACATTGCTTACTGTGCAGGTTTGTTTGATGGAGAAGGTTGTGTACAATATAAACTTTATCCAAGAAAATATGCAAGTGGTAATATGGGAAAAGTATGGGCCCTTACTATGGAAATTAATATGACAGAAATAGAGCCCTTACATTATTTTTTAAATGTAGTTAAACACGGAACTGTTACTTATAAAAAAAATTATGGCTTAGGTAAAAAAGATCAATGGCGTTGGAGAGTATCTCACCGTAAAGCATTTGCCGTTGCTCAAATGATTTATCCTTATTCGATTGTTAAAAGACCAAAACTTTTAATGATAATTAATCACTATGCTTTAGATAAGCCGACAAGTATCCTAGAAGAAAAAGCGAAATTTTCTAAATTTTGAAAGTTAAACTAAGCTGTTGCTTGTAAACTTTCTTCTATATCTTGATATTTAATCTGATTTCTTACAGACTTAATATCATTCTCTGTTTTCAACATATCAACAGTACATAGACCATTAGTCATTAAATCTGCCGACCATTTATGTTCCAGATGTTGAAGTTTTTTCAACAGAGAGAGTTTCACTGGACTCATTTATTTCCTCATATGTTATGAAGGTTATATGATTTAAATAAAAATCTTCATTAATTATTTCTATCAAACCTTCTTTAACTTTTTTAGAAAACTTAATTAAGGCTTCGTCGCTAGAGTCTGCCTTAATTGTATCCACTAGATATTTTCCCAAAGCTCTAGCTTGGATACGATAAGTCTTCATAAGATAGGATAAGATAAAATTGCATATATGTCAATACTAGTGTACTTTAACTCAAAATCAAGTTAATTTAGGGGGTATGGGGTATGATGGCCTGTTAGTATCTACTGTCAATTCTGAGGCCTCCCAGGGGCCTTTAAAAGGGTGTATTTAAGGCATATTATGGTATGATAATGTATGTTTGAACTTGCAGCAAGTTATAAAGGTTTAGTAATAGCTTTAATACTAGCTAATGGAGATTTACTAAAGGTAGAATTGTTTGATGATACTTGTGCTGAGTTTTGGGATAAGCACGTAATTACTCACGAAAGAAAAATTCCTTTACCAAAACAAAACCATTACTTTCATACTTTTAAAGGTGAGATCGTTGTTGGCTATCACTGTAGTGATAAAGAGCCTAAGTAGATTCTTGTTCCTTACAAGAAAAGTTAACTAAAAGTTTATTAGTATTTACTTCTTCAGGTCCTATTTCTCTTATAGCACCCATAGCATTAATAAAACCTGCAGTTGCACAATCATAATGATCTTTATATCTGCCTATTTCAACAGGTTGTGTACATTGTTGGGCTATGACAGAACAAATTTGTAGAACTAATAAAAATTTCATATTGACTTTCTTTTAAATCTTATCTAAATAAGAGATGTTATATAATATTAATTATATCACACTAACAACATAAACAACTAGAGGTGAGTATGAAAAAAATGACAGAAGAAGAATTTGCAGCTTACATAGCAGAACAGCAAGATGCGGGTATTCATTATAGAGAACCTTATGAAAAAGGTAGTTGGAAAGATAGACGAATAGCAGCTATCAACCGATTGTCTAATCATAAAGGTTGGCCTTGTAGTGATAACAATCGTTACTTTGAACAGTACAATGCTATCTTAAACTCAGATGCAAAATCACTTTTAGAATTTAAAAAACAATGGAAGGAAAAAAATGGACATAACTAAATGGAAAAGTATGGCAATCAAAAAAGAAAACCATACATTATTAAAGGGCCTATGTGCTGATAAGTACAGAGCTCCTGCAGCAATGTTTGAAAAGATCTTGTTAGACTACATAGACTTTCAAGCTAAGAAAAGAAAAATGAATACAGATAAGTTTAAGCAAGAACTTATGAAAAAAGGTAATGGTAAATCAAAATGAGCTTAACTCCTGAAGACATAAAAAGATTAAGCGCACTTAAAAAATTTAACAAAGAATATTTTAAAGTTGAATTTGATGCAAATCAAAACAGTTTAACTTTAATTGTTAATGATACGACTAGAAATCGTATTGACTTAGATGATGGTGAAAAATCATTTGATGATGCACTTGAAGTAATAAAAAAATTTTTTATTGAACTAAGGGGGCCTATACAATGAAGAAACCAAAACCTGTTGCCAATAACTTCTTTGTAGATGTAACAGCACTTAATATGTACAACACTAACAACTTTGTAAATTATGAAGATCAAGAGACTAATCGTAAGAATTAGAATGTGGTATGCTAAGCTTAGGGGCCATAAAAGATGGGACTATGAGCCTAGTAAACATTATATGAGAAAAAAACACCAGGACGATACAGCATGAAAAAAAAGAAAAAATGGATTATTGATGGATATTATATTGATGAAAAAGGTATAGCTTGGACATTTTTATATTCTGCTGATGATTGGAGAAAAACTAAAAAAATAAAAGGAATAGTATAATGATAGATTTTTTTATAATATTTGTATTGGGCCATTTACCTTTTACGATTTTTGTAATCTTAGTTTTAATTGGGCAACTTATGATATGGTGGGAAAGGATATTTAAAAATGAAAAAAGGTAATGGTTGGATGGAGTATACTAACTATGTTAGGCATTATATTGAAGATACGCCAACAGGACATAAGATTACTTTAGTATCAGCAGATGACTCAACATTAGAAATTAATTGTGTATGGTCAGATAGATCTAGAGATAAAACAGGTCGTGTGACCCTTGCTAAAAAATAATGACTTGCAATAGAAGAAAAAAAGTTTATGAATAAAAAAGAATCAACATTGATTTGCAACAAGTGCAAAGGAAACGGTTTTGTTAGAGGTTCATTAGGGAACACAGGAACTTGTATCCATTGCTTTGGATCAGGACATAACGACCACGCATCACGTACCACGGCTGATGATATATTAAGTTTATTAGATATGTGTGAAGATTATGTCGAAGAAGCCGAAAGTACCAAAATTCGAAAGACCCACTGAACTAACAAAAGTGTTAGTGCTGATGGCTAAGCACGCACCATACAAACATTATCAAAGACTTATAACTGTAATAGGTTCGCTTCTTACAGGTATAACTTTTGGTTATAAATCAGGTGGCATCAATACAGATTTTATCAGAGATGCAATAGAGATTTACGGATTCCATCATGGTGAAGACATAGAAGGTGATGAGCTAAGGGATGAAATAAAAAATAAAATAAAAAGAAATGATAATGTCATTCCGTTCAAGGTTATACAGGGTGGTAGAGAAGATGTATAATACTAAAATGGAAAAAAGTACGGACAGAGATTATTATTTAATTTCATCTTTAATTAAAGATTTAAAATATCAAGGCGCTGAAATCACATCTATCATTCAAGATGTTCATATTAATTACGAGGTCGCCTCTCAAAGAAAAAATAATAGAGAGGTTCACTATCGTGATTTATTCGCCAGACTTGTTAAAACTTATGGGCACTAATATAGCTGCTGATCTAATTAACGAGAATCATATATCTAACGAACAGAAATTGTGGAGACATGTTATTGTCAACGCTATGGAAGATGCACGAGCCACGGCTAATGATCGAAAGACTTCCATTTATAAATTTGATGCACACGAATGGATTATGTCCTCTAGAGATTTTGAAACCGTTTGTTGGTGGGCCAATTGGGATCCCGAAGATGTTAGGACACAATATAAAAAAGCTTTACAGAATTTAAGCATCAAGTTTACTTACAAACAAATAGCTTGGAGAGATTATTATAATTTATTTAATAAGTTAAAAAGAGCTAAAGCTGCAGAAGATAGAAAGTATTTAAGACATAAAGTAGAGGAAGCAAGACGTATTGTCATGCACGCTAAAATGGTTGCTATGACTACGTTTTTTATTTCTGTCACTGCTTGATCCCATCTAATTCATCTAAGATAATTGTGTTCTAACAATCAACGAAGGAGACGCTATGTTCGGATACAAAGACGACGATGTCGAAAATAAAAACAAAATAGAGCAATTAGAAGATAAGGTTGAAGAACTTGAAAATAAAATTGCAAACATTATGGACGTATTAGAAATCCAAGAAGAAGAAGTGGATGATGATATGGACGAAGATGTTGAAGACGAAGAAGAAAACGAAGAGTAAAATAAAAACGCCCACTGCAGGAAGATGCTTAATAAACCTGCAGTGGGCTAACGATAGGAGCGCTAATGCGTCTGTCACTAGCACCTAACGATTAGCAAAATTTGACGTTCTTGTCAAAGGAATTATCTTCCCACTTATCCAGATCCTGCTTAACATCATACACATAATTTTCATATTCTGTTTCAGGGTCCATATAGAACGGATCGTTTCTGAACTTATCTAATTTGTCCTCATCATAAGCACAGAATGTGGATGCAACTAACTCTACATTAGTACGCTTGCTTCTTTTATTAGCATACGCATAATCAGGTAATCTATGGCCAAAGAAGGATAGGTATTTAACTATCCTTTCTGTTTGTTTACCGGTAAAGCCTGAATTCATAAAGTCAGATAATCTAAAATGTAATAGATCACCAATACTTACATCGGGCCCAAATTTATCAGTTAGTTTTTTAATCAACGATCGGTCTGTACCGAAGTGTTGAGTGTTTTTAAGTTTAGCGTTGTACGCTTTTATTTTCATAGTTTTTACTCCTATGTTACACAATGACTTAAGTGTCATTGATAGAAGTAAATTAGTTTAATGAAATTAATCGTCAATAACTTTTTTTATAGGATAGTCTGATATAAAAAACCCAGGTTGGATGAGGCAACCTGGGTTTGTAGAAAGGAATGAAAAACAAATGATGCAGTATTATATTACACTTAATAGTTGTATGTCTATACTAGGACACTTTAGATGATAGAAAGCATCAATTAGGTGCCACTCTTAGATAACTTAAAACATACGCCTCACTTGCTCTAAGAGCGGTGCCTAGGCATATAAAGTGCCACCTATGGCTACACTAAGTTAGCTAGTCTATTGCATATCGTAATAGATTTAACTTTAAAAAAAGGAGAATGACAAATGATCATTCATAATAAAATAAGTAGCGAAATAGCTACTGAAATACTAAACTTTCTTATGGCTTTTAGTGAAATATCTAAAAAGCAGGGGTTAAGAAAGCATCACTTAACAATCGGACACGCAGCTGTAGTAGTTGCTATCCATAGCGTATTACCTGATGGAAATCCATTAGGGGAATATACTGTAAAACAGATCGCTAGAGCTGTTTTTGAGATGGGTATGAAGGATAGATACTCTTCCGTTAAAAAGAACCTAGAGGAATTAGTAAGATTAGGTTTTGTTAGAAGAGACGGGGAAATGTATTCTTATAGTCTTCATATTGTAAGAGAAGATAAAAATAATACGTTCGTCGAAGCCTAGCCGAACGAATACCGTGGTTCGTTGCTCTAAAGTATGGGGTCACGCACCACGGCTCACGGTTCAGTTATCATCTACTATAATCCCACTCCTTAGAGAAAAAAAAATAAAAAAAAATTTGTAAGGAAAAAACTAGGAAACTAGGAAAAAATGCAAAAAAGCAAGTAAAATGAAGGCAAATATCTTCCCAATTTAAGAAAAAAAACTAGGAAAATTCCCAGAAAACTAGGAAAAATCTTGATCCAACCTATTAAATTTGTAAAAATTTTTTTATTTTTCCTACTTTGGGGTATATAGCAGGATGAGGAATTGGGAAAAGTATGATACAAATAGGTCAATATGGGTAAAAAGAAAAACGCATTAAAATCAATTACTGAGCTCACGCCAAGGCAAAAGATGTTTGTTGATATCTATGTAGAGAACTATGGCCAAATGACTAAGGTTAAAGCTGCAGAGATGGCAGGGTATAAATCTAGCAGTAAATATGGTCCCACTGAAATAGCATCAAGATTAACTAATCCTGATGTCAATCCACATGTATGCAGATATATGGAAATGAAATTACAAAAAGAATTACAAATATACGAAAAAGATAAATTAAGAAAATATAAAAGATTTGACCATTTGTCTAAAAAAGCAGAGGACAAAGGACAGTTAGGTGTAGCGGTAAACGCAGAATATCGAGCTGGCCAAATGGCAGATATGTTTGTAAGTAAAGCACAGATAACACATGTTGGATTGGAGGGTATGTCACGTGAGCAATTGGAGAAGCGCTTATCCGAACTTGAAAGTAAAATCGGAGAAGCCAAAAACATTATTGACGTCACGCCAAATAAAGTTATTGAAGAATAACGATTGGCATTCTTTCATCCAGGTTTTTAATGAAGTGCATAACCCAGGAATGTGTACTTCTGTTGGAACTGTAAGTATAAAAATAAAATGAAACCTTGGAAATTCATAGGGGAAAATAAAATGAAACCTTGGAAATTGATAGGGGAAAATTTTTATGAAAAGAAAAATAAAAATAAATAAAAAAATAAAATCAGATTTAGAAAAATATCCAATGGTTGAATGTCGTTGGTTGGATATTGTTTCAGACGCAAGTTGGCAAAGCATAGATAATTTAAAAAATACAAAACTTGCTACTTGCATAACTAAAGGACATTTATTAAGTCAATCAAAAGGTATTACTAGAATATTTGGCGATTACTCTTTAAAAGATAATTCAAAAACAGATATAGAAGAAGTAGGCAATACTACTATTATTCCAAATAGCGTTATAGTTGAAATTAAAAAAATTTAGTTGTAATTTAATTTTCTCTTTATATATAGAGGTGATGGACAATTTTATTGGAATTTTGTTGAGACTTTTATATTTTTACCCAATACCTTTCTTATTTATCATATTTCTTCTATTATTTTTAATTTGACAATCTTATTTAGATAAGATAACTCCTTTTTAAAAAACGAAAAAGGAGTAAAAAATGCAAAAACAAAAACGAATAAGACTAAATGCTGAGATTAGAAATAGGTTAACTATTCAATTCAAAAATCATTTAGAAAATGAAAACACACAAGAAAAGGAAGCTTTTTTTAAATCAAGAGAAGAGTATCCTTTAATGGAAAAAACAGCTTTTGAGACAGCAAGACAAATTGTTTCAAGAGTTTATCCAAAAGAAGATGTTGAAAAAGCAAAATATCTTTCTGATAAATTTGAAAACATAGACATTTATAGAAAAGATAGGTGCTTTAATTTTTCTTTTACCACAGAAGTAGAGGAAAGAAGATACAACTCACACACAAATCAAAACGAAACAATCAAAGTAGTAAAACCACAAGACAAACATTTTGACTTTGGTTTAAGAGGGTCAACAACAGGTTGTTCTTATGACAATCAAAGCGATTTTGCTTTCGCTATGTATAGAGAAGAACTGAAAGCACAACCTAATTGTAATCCTGATATTATGATTGAACAAGAAAGCGATAGCCCATACAAAAGAAAATTTGTAGATGCTAACGATAAATTTTTTGGATTTGCTAACCCAAAAAATGAAAACTGTATTCTTCATAACTACGCTAAAAATTTTGAGCTTGAAGTTTTGGGCTCTAATTATTGCAGTAGTAGATTATTAAAAGCAGACAATACAGAAATAGAAGTATTAGAAAAATGGTTAATGGCAAAACAAAAAGTTATTGATACCCACGCTATTTGGATAAATACTATTTTAGACCAAATGAAAATAATCAAACAATCTCTTCATAGTTATAAATACTTTGATGAAGCGTTTGAGTTGGCTAAAACTTTAAATCTTGATTTAAAAGAAGTTGAAGAGATAAAAGAAAACTCCTCAGCACTTACAGTATTCAATCCGAATAATGTGGCTTCTTTACTTCAAGCAATGAAAAACAAAAAACAAACAAGAGAGGACAAAATAAAAGCTAGATTGCTTTATGAAAAACAACAAGCAAACGGCTAAACAAAAAAGCGAGTGGCTAACAACCACTCGCACAACAAGAAAGCTTATGGCACTTAAAAAAATAAAATCTTGGAATATTGCAGTAGAGTGGCAACACTCAGACGACACTTGGAGTACCGAGTGGGTAGATCAGGACAGTATAGATAAAACTACTTTTAAAAAGATAGAAAAATTTTTAGAAGAGTTTGCAAAAATAGAAAACAAACAAGAGGAGTAAAAAATGAAAATAAAACTATTTAATATATTAGATATATTTAAAAAGAAAAAACCTAACGCAACACTTCAAACAAGTTTTGAAGAATTAGAAAATATAGACCCATATATTTCTAAAAATGTCATATCAATAAAAAAGTATAAATTAAAAAAGGTGGTACAAAATGGATAAAAAAGTTTGTCAAAACCCATATTGTTCAGGTTATAATACTGCCGATAGGTTTATTAAAGTAGGTGGTGAAAAATATTTAGCCGATAGGGTTAACTCTAGTTTGCGTTATCAAAATGGAAACTTCTGTACTCGACATTGTTTTGAAGAGTGGTTTGGAATTTATGGCGATAGGGCTATTGATTTTATAGGCAGAAAAACTGAAAGAACTATTAATTATAATAATATCAGCATTAATAGAAGAAGAAATGACTTGGCTTTAAATTTGCCAAATGGTTGGTTAGACTATCATAATAGCCCACAACTTAGGCAACAAATAGAAACACAACTATTAAGCGAACTTCAAAGTAATAATAATGCTTGACTATCTTATGAAGATAAGAGATAAATTGATTAATTTAAGACTAAACAAATAACAAAGGAGTTAACAAATGAATAGTCAACAATTAAAACAAGTAGAAGAGTTTAAAGAAAAACCTTTAAACCAATTAGTGCTAGAACACGCAAAAGATGATGAGATGATTAAGACAATCAATAAAATACATAAGTTAAGAAAAGAGTATATTATTGAGCAAGTTAAAAGCAAAAAGCTTTTCACTCATAAAAAACAAAAAGTTGCTGTTGAAATCATAAGAACATTAAGAAGTATCTTTGATACAACAACTTTTAGAAAAGAAAATCCTGACACTTACGACAAATATAAAAAAGAAAGTGAAGCGATTTCTTTAAAAACAACAATACTATAATGAAAAAATATAATTCAACTTCATCTAGCCCATTAAAAAGTGGGCTAGGTGTATTAAGACCAAAACCACTTAGTAAGGTTTTTGTTTTGTCCAAAGAAGATAGAGAACGAATAGAACGAGACAAAGCAAATATTCAACGAGTAGACAACCAAATAAAAAAAGGAGCAAAATAAAATGGGTATGGACGTATATGGCTTAAAGCCAAAAATAAAAGGTAAAAGACCTGAGATTGATTGGGATAAACCAACAACAGAAAAAGAAAGAGATAAATATTTTGAAGATTTATCAAAATTTGAAGCTGAAAATGTTGGTTATTATTTTAGAAACAATGTTTGGTTTTGGCGACCTCTCGCAAATTTAATTACTGTACTCAACGAGGATTGGCTAACAGATGAGCAAAAAGAAAGATTGCAAGACAATAGTGGCTTTGAATTTAGTGAGCTCGAAGCCATTAAAATAAAGTTATCTTTAGAAAAGGTAATTAATAATGGTTGGCTTAAAAAAGCTGAGCAACAATGGAAGAAAGAAGCTAAACAAGCTGAACTTTGGAACGCACAAATAAAAGAACAAATGGAAAAGTTAAAAAAACAAGCCATTAAAGAAACCACAAAAGCTAATATTATTCCAAGAGATTACCCACCTCACTTAAAATTAAAGTGGGATAAGCTTTGGGAAAGTGAGGATAGGACTTCAAGCTATCCTGTTTCTTTAGAAAATGTAAAAAATTTTGTTGCATTTTTGAACGAGTGTGGTGGCTTTAAAGTTTGTTAAACTAGATTGACCATAGCCCATTATTGACTTATTAATGGGCTATGAAAAAAAGAGAAAGTAAGCTTTGGCTTCGCATTAAAAATCTAAAGTTAAAAGGTCAAATTTTTCGCATAGAATCTAATACAATTAATGGAATTCCTGACATCTATTATTTAAAAAATAGCAAGTCAATTTGGATAGAATTAAAGTCAAATCAAGACAAGAATTTGGGCTTATCTAAGTATCAAATTAATTGGCACATTGACCATTTCAACAATGGTGGTCAAAGTTTTATCTTGCTTCAAGACCTCTCGCAGAAGCTCTTGAAACTTTTTAAGTCGAATGGAACGAGGAGCGTGGAACTTGTTGCAAGTGGCGAGGATACCGAAGCAACTTTAATTTTATTTTTTGATAAAATGACTTGGCAACGTGGTGCGTGATTGCTGACGCAATAACCACGTCCCACGCTTCTTGAATAATTTTTTCGCACCACTCGCCACGCCTTCGGCGTGGCTCGTGGGCGTCGAAGATTGTAGGGGCGTTCACGCACCTATTAATATTAACCTTTATAAATGAAACCCTCGAAGTGCTAGGGGTGCTTGCTAGGCGTTTAGGCATAACCTTTTTTCAAATTAAAATGTAAATCTCGAAAATGCATAGGGGAAAAAATTTCCCTAACCGTCTTAACCTTTTTTAATGGGCCTTAAAAAATAACCCTGGATCAGCTGCAACCACCACGGCCAGGCCGGTTGCAGGTCCAGGGCTCCAGGTTTAGTTAACTATTTTTTCATGAGTCATTACCCCCTATTTAATAGATACCCGCAAAAAATAAATTTTAAACTAAATAAAATATAAGTTGACATCTCCCATATGGATGGGATAAAAGAACGAATCAACAAAGGAGCACAAATGAATAGAAACGATACAATTGAATACAACGGCAAAAAAATAAAAATCCCGTTTGATATCTATTGCAGCAGAGACAATGCAGCAGAATTTGAAACGGTGACGAATCCATTCAGCGGAGTAACAGTGACCCTGCCTAAGTTTGCAGCAGCTGTATATGATGTGATTAAAGGCGCTGAAGTGATTATGGACCAGCAGCCCTTCACACCGATGGCCCAGGATTCTAGAAAAGCATTTGAAAAGGGAATCACCTTTTTTCAAAAATACTTTACTAATGAATATTATTCACTACTAGATTAAGGAGACATACATGACTACATATAAATCAGCATATAAGACGACTACGTTTGTAGAAGGTGACACAATTAACGTTGTGCACCATTCAACAAAAATAATTGAACACAATGTTTTAAATAAAACCATTAGATTAAATAACGGCGGATGGTTCTCGAAGACCACAAAAGACAGAATGCATTCTTATTTAATAGAGAATGCAGGCTATAGACTTTCCCAAAAGAAGGGGGCGTGGATCTTGGACCAGGTAGACAAAAACAACGACTACAAAACCATTAAAACGATTCCATATGAAAACGGAATGATTCTGCAGCTCTCGGAGGGTTTGTAAATGGATAATTTTATTGGACTACTTTTAAGGTTGTTATATTTTTATCCGATAACTTTCATGTTTATTTTGTTTTTATTATTATGTTTATTTTAACCAGGTCTAGTTGACCCAAAATGAACGACCCATTTTGGACGGTATGGCCCTTGCATCTCCCATAAAGATGGGATATAAAAGTTATAACGAAGGAGATAAAATGAAAAATAAAATAATAAAAAATAAAAAAATGTCACCTGAGACATATAAATTAAAAAGAGCTGTATTAGATATAATCTATAAAGCTAAAAGAATGACTCAGCTGCCGTGGATCCAGGTTAAAGTTGGAGATGCAACAGCAGGCAACGATGCAACCCTGGGCCTTGCTAAGCTTAGAGCCAACAAGTTATGGATCACTGAGAAGGCGATTAATTACGGTCCAGAGAAGTTAACACATGTAGTACTTCATGAAGTGTTGCACGCTGTGTACGGCAAGGACCACGACGAGAGCTGCCCTTTAATGTCAGCTTGCCTGCCGGCAAAACCTCTGAGCGAGGCTGATTGTTACAGACACTTTGTAAAACATATTAAATAGTTTATCTCCCAAACGTGGCCCGTGATCCGGGCCACGTCTCCCATCGTAGAGGTACCAACGAACTTTCAGACATAAAAAATTTTTATTAAAATTTTTTCCAGGAATTTTATACATAAAGAAACAATTTTGGTCTTAACCTTGCATAATAAATAGATGTAGTGTATCCTTAAACGTATTGGGGACCCATCTAAAAGGGACCCAAGCAAAACTGAATTATGTCAGCGAATACTGAATTATTAACGACAGATCAATTACGATTGAAGTTAGAAAAAACTTGGATTAATCATATAAAATTATGTCAGGACAACTTTTTATATTTTGTAAAAACTGTTTGGCCTGATTTTATTTGTCGTACAGAAAGGGACCCACGCAAATGGGGCCACCATCAGCATATAGCTTCTGAATTTACATTGATTGCAAAAGAGAGTGCAGGAAGGTTAATAGTTAATATGCCACCAAGACATACCAAATCTGAGTTTGCATCAATTTATTTTCCTGCTTGGTACATTGGTAAATATCCTAAAAAGAAAATAATGCAAGTGTCACACAACGCAGAACTATCTGCGAGGTTTGGTTCCAAAGTTAGAAACTTAATTGATAGTGCAGAGTATAAAGAGATCTTTGGAGATGTTAAACTACGAGAAGATAGTAAGGCCAAAGGACGTTGGGAGACCAATCATGGTGGGGAATATTATGCAGCGGGTGTAGGCGGTTCTATTACAGGACGAGGGGCGGACTTACTTATTATCGACGATCCACACACAGAACAAGATTCACTTTCTGATTCCGCAATGGAAAGAACTTACGATTGGTATTTGTCAGGGCCACGTCAGCGTTTGCAACCTAAAGGTTCTATTGTTTTAGTTATGACGCGTTGGGCACAAGATGACTTAACAGGAAGATTATTGAAATCACAAACAGAACCTAAAGCAGATACTTGGAGACAAATTTCTTTTCCCGCAATCTTACCAAGTGGCAATCCCGTGTGGCCTGAATATTGGAACCTAGAAGAATTGGAAAAGGTTAAAGCGTCGTTGTCCGTGAGGCATTGGTCGGCACAGTATATGCAAGAACCAACTTCAGAAGAAGGAGCCATCATCAAGCGTGATTGGTGGATCCCGTACCACGGCCCAATGCCCGTACTTAAACACGTCATTCAATCTTACGATACGGCGTTCAGTAAAAAAGAAACTGCCGACTACTCTGCGATTACCACGTGGGGAATTTTTTCACCACAAGATGGTGCAGCTGATGCAGTGATGCTTATCGATGCGGTTAGAGGTAAATACGATTTCCCTGAACTAAAAGCTGTTGCCCTAGATCAATACAAATATTGGCAACCTGAATCTATCATCATCGAGGCAAAAGCCACGGGCCAACCATTGATACACGAGCTTAGAAGAATGGGTATACCGGTATTAGATTACGTACCATCTAAGGGGCGTGACAAACATACAAGAGTTAATGCCTGTGCTCCTATCTTTGAATCAGGCCAAGTTTATTACCCTCACGGCGAGAAGTTTGCTGAAGAGGTTATTGAGGAATGTGCAGCTTTTCCGCACGGAGAACACGACGATTATGTGGACAGTACGACACAAGCTATGTTAAGATACCGACAAGGTTATTTTGTAAGTACTTATTCCGATGAAAAGGAAGAAGAAAGTATTTACACTCACGAAAAATATATATATTACTAAGGAGAATACTATGGCAAAAAAATCAAAAAAAATCGCAGCGGCTATTGCTGCGGGTTTAGCTGCTTACGGTGCTTCTAAGATGTTAGGAAGAAAAGGCGCGGGAGAAAGTGCCATGGATTCTACATATGACGAAGCTGGCGTAAAGATGCTAAGACCAGAGGACACATCTGCAAAAGCTAGAATCAGATCTATCGGAAGAAGAAAAATGTATCAGGATATGCCTATGTCAGGACAAGACGAAATGTTTGGACTTGGGGCAATGGATGGTGCTAAGTACGGTAAGATGATGAAAGCTAAAAGTGGTACTATGGTTATGGCTAGAGGTCAAAAATTAGGAAGAAAAAAACCAACTAAGATTTGCTAATGGCTGAAGTCGATAAAGTAATGGAGGAACAAGTTATTGAGACTCCTGAAACTGAAGAAGTAGATATTGAATTAGAATCGGATAACGAAGACTTAACAACACAAGAGGTTGTTGAGGACTCGCAAGAGTTTTATAAAAATCTTGCGTTAGATTTATCTGAGGACGTTCTAAAAAGTATTTCTAAAGAACTTGTCGACGAATACAAGAAAGATAAAATTTCAAGAAAAGATTGGGAGACATCCTATACAAACGGTTTAGATCTATTAGGATTTAAATATTTTGAAATGACTAGACCGTTTAAAGGATCGGCAGCCGTGACTCATCCACTCTTAGCCGAAGCCGTTACACAATTTCAAGCACAAGCCTATAAAGAATTACTACCAAGCGATGGTCCTGTAAGAACCAAAGTCATTGGAGCTGAGGATCAACAAAAAGTTGAACAAGCAAGTCGTGTTCAAGAATTTATGAATTATATGATCACAGATCAGATGGAAGAATACACACCTGATATGGATCAACTATTATTTTATTTACCACTAGCAGGTTCTGCATTTAAAAAAGTTTACTACGATGAAATTATGCAAAGAGCCGTTGCAAAATTTGTACCGGCAGAAGACTTAGTGGTGCCTTACTACGCAACTGATTTAATGGATTGCGAAAGAATTACTCACGTTGTTAAGATGGGAGAGAACGAAATCCTAAAACAACAAAAAGCAGGTTTCTACAGAGATGTAGAATTACAACCTGTTCAGTTTGAAAAATCACAAATACAGAAAAAATACGAAGAGCTAGAAGGAATTTCTCCATCAGGAGAAGATCCTAGCAACTTTAACATTTTAGAAATGCACGTAGATTTAAATTTAGAAGAATATGAGTATGAAGATGCAGAGAAAGATGTAAAACTTCCTTACATTGTTACCATCGATGAAGGTTCAGGAGAAGTTTTATCCATTTATCGTAACTACGATATGACGGATGAGATGAAAAAAAGAAAAGAATACTTCGTTCACTACAAATTTTTACCAGGTTTAGGCTTTTATGGCTTTGGTTTAATCCATATGATAGGTGGATTATCGAGAACAGCTACACAAGCACTAAGACAATTACTAGATGCGGGTACATTATCTAACTTACCTGCAGGATTTAAGTCGAGAGGCATCAGAATTAGGGACGACGATCAGCCATTTAGACCTGGAGAGTTTAGAGATGTGGACGCACCAGGCGGAAATATCAGAGATCAGTTTCAAATTTTACCATTTAAAGAACCATCAGCTACATTATTTCAACTTTTAGGCTTCGTGGTTGGTGCAGGTCAGAGATTTGCAGCAATTACAGAGATGGATGTAGGCAATGATTCACAAAATAGAGCAGTTGGCACAACAATTGCACTATTAGAACGTGGTTCGAGAGTCATGAGCGCAATACACAAGCGATGTTACTACGCAATGAAGAAAGAATTCAGACTTTTAGCTAAAATCTTTTCAGTTTATCTGCCACCGGTGTATCCGTATTCCGTATATGGTGCAGATAGGCTGATTAAAGTACAAGATTTTGACGATCGAGTAGATGTAATTCCTGTTGCTGACCCAAATGTCTTCTCAATGGCACAAAGAGTTACACTTGCTAACGAAAATTTAAAGATTGCACTAAGTGCTCCACAATTACACAACATCAGAGAAGCATATCGTAGAGTATATGAGTCATTAGGTACAAAAGAAATTGATAATCTTCTAAGACCTGAAGAAATGCCTATACCTAAAGACCCAGCTATAGAAAATATGGAAGCACTTCAGATGAAATTACCAAAAGCATTTCCTGAACAAGACCACGATGCACACATTCAAGCACATAGAGCATTTATGGCTACAAGAATGGTGCAGATTAATCCAATGGTCTACGCATTATTACAAGGACACGTTTCAGAACACGTAAGTTTAAAAGCACAAGGAGAAGTTGGTGCTACAATTGCAAGTAATCCTCAACTACAACAAATGATGCAAGAGGATCCTAAAACAGCAGAGATTCAAATCAATGCAATGATTGCAAACAGAGTTTCTCAACTAACGATGGAACTAGCACAGTCCGAAGCCCAAGGACAACAAGACCCACTCGTTGCTTTGAAACAAAGAGAGTTAGATTTAAAAGCTTTAGACCTACAAAGAAAAGCACAAGAGAATATGTTAAACTATGAATTGAAAGCTGAAGAGATTGACGAAAGATTAGATCTTGAGAAAATGAAGCTTGAAGATTCTGAAGAGCAACACCAAGAGAGAATGAGAGTTGCTAGAGAAAAACTAGCTGTACAGAAAGCTAAAAATGAAAAGAAAAAATAAAAAATTAAAAATTAAAAAAGCATACTCAGGTGATTTTATGACATCTGAGATGTCTAGCAGTATGTATGAGTCAGGTAGAGCTGCAGCTCAAGCTTTTCAAGATAGCTATCAAGGAGGAGATGGTGGCGGAGCACCAACAACAACTCAAACTACACAAGCAAAAAAAGATACAGGTGCTAAAGGATTTTTTGATACAACAACTACTGCATTAAATTTAATTGGCAAAGGTATATTTGATGTTAGCGGATTAGGTTTAGCTGTTAAAGCTGCAAAAACAGTTGGTCCTAAAGTTAGAGAAGTATTAACACCACAAACAACTAAGAAGACAGCTGATGCAAGATTATCAGGTTCGTTTACAACTACCTACGCTAAGAAACCAGTTATACAACCTTATGTAGGTGGGGACAGTAACGATACACCTATGGTTTTAAAAAAACCTATTTTACCTAAAAAGGAAACAACTACTGAAGAAAAATTTACAGCTCAAAAATTTTTCCCTTTCCGTGCGTACAGGAACGGTGGTGTACCTAGCGGGCCACCACCGAAAAGAGGGCCTAACCCACAAGTGCCGCCGGTTAAATTAAAAAATGGCGGGGTAAAGACTAATAGTAAGAAAAGTGTTAGTATGAGAGGTATAGGTAAAGCTATAAGAGGAACTAAATTTAGTGGAGTATACTAATGGATAAGAAAAGAGCTAGAATTAGAGCAAAAGAATATAAAAGAAAATTAAACGAAGCTACAAAAGACCTTCCTATGTCTAAAGAAGGTTCACCAACTGTAACAGATACAGAAACAGGAGAAGTAACTTACGGAAGACCTAGAAAATTTAATTCAGGTAGTAAGTTAAAAGATTTAATTGGCCCAATAACTGTATCGCCATCGGGCACACAAGAAACTACGGTTGAAGGTAAACTTAAAAGAGATACCAAAGCAGGTAGTGTAGGTGTTGGAACAAAATTTGGAAATATTACTTTAAGTAAATCAAACGTAACTGAAAGTATGCCTGGTTACTCAGATTATAAAACAAAATCAAAAGGTATATCTTACGACAAAAGATTTAATGTTGGAAAAAATTCAACATTAGATGTTGGAGTTAGATCTGGAAAATCAAAATCTTCTTTTGGTGATTCTAAAACTAAAGGTGCAACTGTAACATTTACTAAAACTTTTAAAGATGGTGGTATGTGCCGAGGTATGGGTAAAGCCATTAGAGGTGGGAAATTTACGGGGGTCAAGTAATGATTCCTTGGGGTCTATTAGGTCAAGGTTTAAAATCTGGATTAGAAATCTACAAAAATAAAAAAGCAGCTGATGTTGCAATGTCAGAAGCAAAACTTCTTCACATAGAAAAAATGAAACGTGGAGAAATAGAGTTTAGTGGCAAGATTGCAGAAAATCAAAAAAACGACTGGAAAGACGAATTTGTACTTTTAACAATTTCTTCACCACTGTTTTTGCTTGCATATTCTGTGTTTGCAGAAGATGAAAAGATGCAAGAGAAGATTGATTTATATTTTCAAAAATTACAAGAGATGCCTTGGTGGATAGTTGGCCTTTGGGTTTCAGTAGTCGCAGCAATTTACGGACTTAAGGCTACAGACGTAATAAATATGAATAAAGGAAAATAATGACTAAACTTTGTGCAAGAGGAAAAGCAGCAGCAAAAAGAAAGTTTAAGGTTTATCCTTCAGCTTATGCAAATGCTTATGCTTCTAAAATTTGTGCAGGTAAAATTAAAGACCCGTCAGGCGTGAAAAGAAAAGACTGGGGTCCTAAAAAAATGAAACACGGTAAAATGGTCAAAGCTTATGTAGGTAGAGCAGTTAAGCAACCTACAGAAACTAAAAAAGAATTTGAAATGAGACACGAATATCATACGGCTACAAAAGGTATGGATGAGTATCTTAAAGATTTACTATAATGGCACAAGGATTAAAAAAATGGTTTCAAGAAAAATGGGTAGACATTGGAGCTCCGAAGAAGAATGGGCAGTATCAAGCTTGCGGGAGATCAAACAGCTCAAAGAGAAAATATCCAAAATGCGTACCCCTTGCAAAAGCCACACAGATGAGCGCTTCGCAAAAGGCGAGTGCTGTCAAACGAAAAAGAGCTGCGGGTAACACAGGCCCAACTCCTACATTTGTTAAAACACTAACAAAAAAATACTACGGCGGTTTAATTAAAATATAAAGTCTTGATTTTATATCTATCTTTGTTAAAAGATAGACAATGAAAATCTACCCTCACATTTCCTATACAAATTATGGTAGTTGCCTTGGTTCGGGATACAATGACATTTTAAATAGATACAAGGATGACGAATGGTTAGTTTTTTTAGACCACGATGCTATCTTAACTACTAACGATTGGTACAAACAATTAAAAAAATGTATTGAGAATTATCCTGAAGGTAGATTATTTTCAGCTAGGGTTAATAGAGTTAACACAGTAGAACAACTTGCTGTTGGAGTAGACATACATAATCACGATTATAAATATCACAGAAGAATAGGAAAACATTTAT
>Ga0208898_1000294_pt1 | contig 39801 bp, 57 predicted proteins | sample VirMetDEL_Mar_4_FD_184513 | JGI IMG/M metagenome (GOLD analysis project Ga0208898, IMG submission 184513) | Aqueous microbial communities from the Delaware River and Bay under freshwater to marine salinity gradient to study organic matter... | ecosystem: Environmental > Aquatic > Marine >... | reverse complement strand
CGTATATTTCACCCACTCACTCTACGATAATCAATATATTTACGACACCCTGTTGCCTCACATTCAGCCACATGAGACACTAGAGCAACGCGATGAACTGTTGTTCTTCAAACGTTGCTGATATTTATTCTACCTCAGTTACTGTACATTCGTTGTAGTATTCCTTGGGAATGACGATGTAACTAGCTTGATTGTTCTGGTCTAAATAGTCAACGTGTATCCAGTTAGGTTTGACTTCGACTGCCCCAACAATTGTCCAGGTAGAAAGGATTGCACAAAAAATACTCATTTGTTTCCATCCATTTTTTCAATAAGCCTAATGAGATACCATTGTGCTTTTTTCAAGTCTTCAAGTGGGTTGTCTTTGTGCCACACACGCAGCAGATATTTCAGCACCTGTGCCTGCAGCATTCCATACGACACTGACGGTGCATGTTCAATTGCCTCTTCTATCGTCACGATGGCTTCTTGTGAGCCAGCTGTGTAATGCGATGGTGAATTGACACGGTCTTCTCTTACTGGTGATGCAAGGTTTAGCCACCTGTCATTCTTTGCGTGCTTGTTCTCAAGCTGAAATTTTTTATTAGCCGGTTGATTACTGAAATCAATCGCGTACAAAGGTCGATCTGCAGGATCCATCTTTTCCCATTCTTCCATAAACTTGTCGTAATCCATGTATCGCACTCTCGTGTTTCACTACCTAATATAGGAAAGAATAGATTGTTATGAGAGATATGCCAGCACCAAAAGGTGACCCTTGTTTTATCAAGAATAAAGAGAAATATTTTATGTCTATTGCTGAGGCAATCGCCCGTGGCTCAACGCACCCCACTGTTCCTGGTGGCTGTGTACTTGTCCGTGACCGTGAGATTATTGGCGACGGTCGCTCTGTACTTTGCTCTTCAAAAGTTGAAATTGATTGTATTACCTATGCGATTGCTACTTGTGCAAAACGTGGCACTCCCACCACCGGAGCTGTCATCTACTCCACTCGATACCCCTTCGCTGCTTCAGTCTTTCAAGCTCACTTGATGGGTATCCGTAAGTTCTTGATTGCTGCACACGAGTGGGAGCCTTATTACAAAGATGAGTTCCGCCGTGCTGCACGACTAGCAAGAGAACTATCGATTGAGATTACACCGATGTTTACGGATGTTGACCCACGGTTTGTTGAGAACCCACACGAGGTCGATGAGTTTGACCCTAAAGATAAATCTGATATTGATGCTGATGACTAGTTTATTGTTTGACATTGAGAGCACCGGCTTGCTTCGGTGTGGCTCAACAATTCACTGTATTGTGATGCGTGACCTCAACGCACCTGATGAGCCGCTTGTGTTTGACCACAAGCCTGAGCGTGCTGTCATTCAAGGTGTCAAGCAGCTAGAGAAATCTAAGCTACTTGTTGGTCATAACATCATCAACTATGACATCCCGCTGCTTAAAGAGCAGTTCCCTGACTTTCAGTTTGACGGTGAGATACTTGACACTCTTGTACTCAGCCGTCTGTACTATCCACATATCACTGACCGTGACTATGAACGTCGCCCTCAAGGTATGCCACAGCGTCTGTATGGACGTCATAGCTTAGAAGCGTGGGGTTACCGCCTTAAGTGCTTTAAAGGTTCCTTCAGCGGTCACGATGGTGGCTGGGATAAATACTCGATGGAAATGCTCTCATATTGCATACAAGATACTCTTGTTACTTACAAGTTATTTCAACTGCTACAGCGCAGGATGAACGACACTTGGTAACAAGCAGGGCGCAGTTTTACTATCTTTTAGCTAGACTTTACTTGATAGGAGAGTTGATATGAACTACTACTGCTACTTGTATTTGGACGAAAATGGTAACGCCTATTATGTAGGCAAAGGCGTGGGTCGCAGAGTTAAACATAAGTTCAACCGCAGCAAGCCGCTCCCGAAGCCCGAACTAATACAAATGTTTTATTTTGCTACCGAGTGGGAAAGCTTTGAGTGTGAAATAGAACTAATCGCTTTCTTCGGTCGCAATCAAGACGGCGGGCAACTAGATAATGTATGTCTAGGTGGCCCAGGTACTCCTGGGTACGTGATGCCTGAAGAAGTTAAGCGTAAGATTGGCGACGCTAATCGTGGCCGGCCTTGCTCCGCTAAACAAAAGAAGCAAATCAGTCGCAAACTTAAGGGACGCAAACTGCCGCCTGAAACTTGCGCCAAGATGAGTGCTTCACGAAAGGGCAAGAAACGTTCGGCAGATCAATGCCGTCGTATGTCTGAAGCTCTGAAAAAATCTTGGGCTAAAAGAAAAGCTGCCTAGTCAGCGTGCTTATTATTCAAATGTTTTTTATTTATTATGCCTAACAAACACGACCCTCTTACTAAAGAAGAGATGAGTACTGCAGCTGATAAATTTGTTGAGCTGTTTAATGTTGTCAAAGAACGTGTTCCTGAAGCATCGACTGAAGATTGCCTCAAGATTATGGAGAGTGTCGCTAAGCTTGCTCATAAAGAACGTGCTGATGCACTAAAGAAAGAAGCGGATGAACGCTTCGGTTTTGTCAAAGTTACAAGTGAGGATGAGGAATGAAGAGATCGATTAAAGTTAACCATAAAAAGAAAACTGTCACTATTAGTAAACAATTTAATCCACCTAAATTTAACGCTTGGGTCAGGAATAAAGTAAAAACTGAATACCCTGATTACGAAATTATTGAGAAGTCCAATGCAGATTCCTGATTACGTCAAACTTGAGATGCGAATGGCTGAGCTTATGGCACAGCAAGAAGCAAGCGGCTTTAAGTTTGACCTTGATGCAGCTGAGCGTGTACGAGAAGAACTCTCACGTGAGGCTGAAAATATCACTAAAAAAATTCTTGCAGTCTATCGCTACTACCCTGGCAAGGTCTTCACGCCAAAACGCACTAACAGTAAGAACGGCTACGTTGCTGGTGCTCCAATGACTAAGCTGCTGGATTTCAATCCAACAAGCAGGCAGCACATTGCTTGGGCGCTGCAAACCTTTCAAGGTGCTCGGTTTACCAAGGTGACTGACACTGGTAAGCCTAAAGTTGATGAAGCTACTATCTCTGAAGTCCGTGACTCTGCTTTGTCACAGGGCAACCAAGAGCTGCACGACCAGTGCGAGTGGTTCATCCGTTTGCTGACACTACAGAAGTGGATGGGTCAACTGTCTGAGGGTACAAACTCTTGGTTCAATACGATTGAGCAAGACGGCTGCATCCATCACAGCTGCACTCTTGCTACACAGACTGGGCGTAATGCACACCGTGGTCCAAACCTCGGTCAAGTTGTAAGCGCACCGTGGGCACGTGAGCTGTTTGTTCCGCACGCTGGCCATCTGATGGTAGGTGCTGACCTTGAGGGCTTAGAGCTCAGAGCACTCGGGCATTACCTTGCACGCTTTGATGAAGGTGCCTTTGCTCACGTTGTACTGAACGGTGACATCCACCAGCAAAATGCTGACCGTGTTGGCTGCACACGTAAGGAAGTTAAGACACTGACCTATGCGTTTATCTACGGCGCTGGTGACCAGAAGCTTGGCCATAGCCTCAAGCCTGAGCTATCTGATGCAGCAAAGAAACAGCTGGGTCAAGAGTTACGCCGCAAATTCCTTGATGCTATCCCAGGTTTGGAGCCACTCATTGATGCAGTCAAAACTAAAGTCAGAGCTAACGGTCGCCTTAGGGGACTTGATGGTCGCCCTATATTCTGTACTGCTGAACATGCAGCACTTAACTACTTACTTCAGTCAGCTGGTGCCATCCTTAGTAAGCGGTGGTGTGTCATCGGACAGCAGCTACTAGATGATGCTGGTCTGACTTACAACGTTGACTACACACGTTGCGCTTACGTGCACGATGAACAGCAGTTCTCTGTTGTACCTAGTGAAGCTGAACGTGTTGCTGAGCTTATTGTCAGAGCAGCGCCTATGGCTGGTGAGTACTACAAGTTCAAAGTACCTATCACTGCTGCATCAGACATCGGTTCAAGTTGGCAAGAGACACACTAGTTAGAATAGAAATACTGTATTGAAATAATACTGTGGGCGCTAACGTAACTAGAATTGATCCTAAGACTGGTAAGCAAAGGAACTATTACAAGGCTGATGACGGCAAGCTGTATAACGATTACAACGCAGCCGCCTCAGCCAATATGAACCCTGTTGCAAGGGTGCAGCGTTGGGCTGGAGAAAAAATTGACCAAGTCTTTGGTAGGCCACAGGCTCCAAACTACAGAGGTATCGTTGGTAAATCTACTGATCCTGTATTTGATACTAATGGCAACGTAACTCCTGCTGCAAAAACTCTGCTTCAGCAGTCAAATACTGGAGCTTCTATTGTTCAGCGTAACGATCGAAATATACTCGCTAAAGTTGCAGAACAAGTTGATCCAATTACTTATGGTAACCGTGCTTATGCAAATCCTTACAACAATAAAACTTTCGTAAATAACCAAAATCTTGGTACTTTAATGCATGAGCTGGGTCATTTAGATAAAAGCCAACGTCAAGGTGGTGAACGGTTTACACAAAGTGTCGGTGTCCTTGGCCGTGCTTTAACTGAAATTGGTAAAATTCAAGGCCTTAACTCTGGACTTATTCAACCTACTAATATTGCTGCTGGTGTAGCTAGACAATTTGCTGATGCTAAAGAAGAAGATGTAGCAGAACGCTACCGGGTTCAATATTCTCCAACTGTTTTTAGTGACCACAAAAATAATGCTAGTGAAACAGTTTCTAGTATTAATACGCAGGGGTCTAGATATGGTAACAAGGAACGACAAGAAGGTCAGTACACAATGTGGGATGGTTTAGATCCAAGTGGCTTATTCAGATCTAGCGCTGCGGCAATCCATAATAGTATTGGTGCTTTCCAGCAAGGGCAACGAGATCAGCGTATCACTGAGCTTGAAGGGTTGCACAAACAAGATCAAACACGATTCCAACAGCTGCCTGAAGACTTTAATAAATTCACTCCCGATCAAAAATCTTTTATGCAAGAAGCGACTAAAAGGACTGAAGAGCTCAATCGTTTACGAAATGAGACCTTTGAATATAAGAATGGAAGGTACTGAAGAGCTCAATCGTTTACGAAGTGAGACCACTGTTTATAAGAATAGAAAGTAAAGACCTACAAAAAGTTCGCCGTGAACTTGTATAAATAGCTACATTAATAGTAAGTACGTTCATCCTTCGGGACGCAAGTAAGCCAGACAGGGCTGAAGGAACGGGAAGTTTTCTAACACTAGGAGGTTTCCAAATGACTACTGTTCAAGTAATGGGTCTTGAAAAGGCTCGCCAAGAAATGATTCGTGCTCGTAAAGAGTTCGAACGCGCAAAGCTTCACGACACTGCTTATCGTGGTGTTCACTATGTGCCTAATCGTCCGTGTGAAACTGCACACGGCACCTTCGTTTATCGAGGTCACACTTACATAAAATAACTTTCATAGCCTCCTTAACAGGAGGTTTTTTTTTATCTTTTTTGTAATTAAAGGGACTGTGGTCGTAACGCTTCTGCTCTCTTAACCTTTGCACCTTCTTCACGTAAGCGTGCTTGTTGCAGTGAAATGCCCTGTACAAAGCCGCCAGTACCAGGGTTATGCTCCTGCCTACCTTGCTTAGTATTCTCTTTCCAAGCAAGCTGACCTTTACGAGCACGTGCTTTTGCTACAGCTGTCATCCGATTCTTCGGTTGATACTGCTCTCTGTCCTGCTTTGATAAACGACGTCTATCAATTGGCTTATTTCGTAGATTTGTAGACTTCACTACGGCTCACCACGGTACGTTTATATTGTAACCTTTGGCTCTATAAGCAGGGGTTGGGTCTACTTCACCATCAACTTCAAAGCATATAACCCAATCACATTGTTTATCTAGCAGCTCATCAGGCATCTCATCTGCTAACTGATTGATTGCTGCTAGTTGATGTGGACTACCTTCGTATGCTTCAAAGAATTTACGAAGGTCTATCCTCATCGAATACCTACTTCATTGTTGAGCTTGTTGACTGCTTTAGCAATAGGAAGGACGGTTGTCATTACCTTCTGCAGCATCTCTTTGTCGATATCGTTATTGCGTTTTTCTACTAGCTCTACTTTGGCAAGCAGCTCTTTGTATTCTTCTTGGTGCTTATCGTTCATATATTTTGTGTACTTGGCGCTGAGTAGCAATGCCAATACACCACTGAGGACGTAGTACATATGGTTTGAGTTAACTAAAATTAGTCTAGCTAACTTCAGCCAATCATAAGACCATCATCTGAAAGGTCATCGTCTTCCCATCCTTCATCCATAATGTCTGTTGAGATTTCATCTTCTTCCATATTCATCTCAAGTAAATCGATGAATGTTTCTTCCGAGATAATCTCTGGCAGACCACCTTGGCGGTCGTCAATCTTAAACATAATGCCGTTGTCTAAAAGCGTCTGCTGTACACCATTCTTTTGCTCCATCCTTGTTTTAAGCAGGCGCAAAGCAGTCTTCTCCAAAGCTGGGCGGCTCATCCGCGAGACCTCGTAGCGTGCTCGACTCAGAGCGAAGCGCTGCTCTAGAGTTAACTGATTCATCTAATTCTTCCTCTATAAAACGTTTGTTGGAAATCCATTCTTCAATTAGTTCTTTTGCAGTTTCGTTATAAAACGTCTGCTCTTGGAACCATACTAACCAATGTTGTGAACCTTTAGCGTGATTGCAGTCATGACAGGCAGGGATAAGGTTACTTCTCAGGCTATTCCCCCCTCGACTTTTTGGTTTTAAATGATCGAGTGTTGTCGCTCGATTACAACGGCAATAAGCACAAAGTCCACCCCAGCCGTATTTAATTGACTTTCGGAACTTGCGTTTAGCGACCTGCTTAGAGAGACAGGTGAGGTCAAACATAAGGTCTGACCAGTCTTCAGCAATACCCATAAAAGTTGTTAGTTAGCAACTTAGCTTAAGGTTAACTAACTTGCGTCTCTTTATGTTGTATGTATTCTCTTTAGTATTGACTACTGCCTTTGGCAACAAGTGCATCAAGCTTGTCTTCAATACGAATCATATGACTTTCTACCCGGTCAAGCACAATCTTGAAGTCACCTTTAGACACATAAGCTTGTGCCATTGATAGTTCAACCGTATCAATACGCTTATCGAGTTCAGTAATCCTTGCGTAAATTCTATTTGTTAATACAGCAGCACCACTCAGAATGGCGATGACTGATGGAATAATTGCTTCAAGCATCGTGTTTGTCTTGTTTTAATTTGCGTTGAATGCTCCAGCCGTCTTGACCAAACGTACCAGTTTCTTTAAATGTTGATGTTGTAGATGGTTGAGTGTACCCAGTTTCTTTTTTGTAATCATCAATAGCATTGTCTAGCTTATGCGGTAAGGTTGCATAAAACTTTTTGCGTTTGATGTATCTTTGAACTTTGCTGTACTGACTGCTGGTATTAAACCTAAACAGCCAGTGACCATCGCTGGGTATGTTCAGCTCTTTTTTCCTTTTAGTGATTGCAGAGTGTGCAGCACCAGTTGAATAATGCTGTTATCTTTCATGGGGCTCAGTGCAATCAACTCAGATGCAGCGGCAACAATAATCCAAAAAGCAGCGGATTCTAGGATGGCCATAGTATAAATGGTAATTCTTTATCTATTCTACACACTACGTTGCTACGCTAACTACGTTCTTTTCTAACCCTTTCTAAAATAATTCATCTATAGATAGCTACAGGATTTAAATAATAGGTATATAGAAACTACGGTAGTTACTGTAGCTTTTGTATCTCTTTGTCCATCATCGATAAAGTTACCCTACCGTAGCGGCTTGTTATAGAAGGTGACGCGTGCCCAAGTATGGCATCTTGAACTCTCTCAATAATGCCTGCTTCGTTCATCCTGCTTGTAAAACTATGTCTGAGACTATGGGCTGCATCCCCAGGTGGTAGTCCCATGTTCTGACGAAAGGTCTCACTCCAGCTACGACCAGGTGACCTTGCTTTAGATAGATAAAGGTCACTCACATACGGCCTACAAGCAGGGTGTATGGGTACCTTTCTTACAGACTCATCATTTTTAAGGCGCCTATTATCTTGATGTACAAAATTGAAATAAGGGATGGGCGCATCTAATACGACGTTCTCTTTGTAGATTCCTGCAATTTCACCGATGCGGCATCCTGTGTACCACAGGCATACGAAGTAAGGGTCATCGTGGTAGTAAGCGTAGTGCTCCCAAGGGTAGAGCTCGGGGTCTCTACGCCTATGAGAAAGGCCATCATCCGCGTACTGCCAAGGGTTCTCACCTTTGATTAGCTTCCACTTACGTGCCTTGTTCCACAGACCTTTGAGATAACCGATGCGTGTTTTAAGTGTGCCCTCCGACAGTGTCTCAAGACCATTGACCCTGTAATCAAGCACCACCTCATCAGATATGTCTTGGAGGCTGAGGTGTGCAATTGGTTTGATTGACTTTTGCCAATAGCTGTAGGTACTGGCTGTGGGTTTGTAAAGCTTCTCTAGCTTGGTCGCTAGTTCGTGCACTTTCATTTGAGCCATCGGTAGGTATAAGCAACGCCTATCGATAACCTATTGAAAAAGCCCACGATGTGTGGGCTTTAGTGTGTTTAACGGAGAGGGTGGGATTCGAACCCTCGGTTAAGACGTTGCCAGCTGTACCTTAGCACCTCATATCGTGCTGACTAATAAGTATTTCTAATCTGGCTGCTTACTCCACTGCTTACCTTTTGCAGTGTCGCGGCGCTTCTTGTCGCTAGTGCGCTTGTAGTCAGCATCACTCATAGCGTCTATTTTCTTTTTAGGTAAATAGCGCTCGCCAGTCGCATTAGGTCCTTCTGTAGAGTTCTTACCAGATTTTGTTGTCCAGCGTTCTTTAGTCCACTTCTTCATTTTGTTGGACTTAGCGTCAGGCTTCTTACCTTCGTAAGTGCCACCACTATCTTTGTAGTACTTGGTGGCTAGTTGCATAGCACGAGCGCTGTGCTTACCACCCATCTTGGCTTTAGCTCTAGCTTTAGCTTGCGCCCATTTCTCAGGCGATTTCTTTTTAGCGATACCGTCAGACATAATCAAACACCAGGGAAGAATGAACGTTCAGCTGGGTCGTATGTACCAAAGTCTGAATCATCGTTGTTTAAATATATGTCCTCTAACTGTTCACTGCCAATAGCTGCACCGCCGCCACCTACACCAGAACGTGGCATTGCTCTTGCACCAGAACCACTAACGCCACCTTTAGCTGCTGCATCAATCACATCAGCAGTAAACTGTGCATCTGCTAGCTGCATCACGCCGTTATTTCCTACTCCTTCATATGGCGACATCAGGTTTTCACCAAATCGACTATGAAGAGGGGACGGAGGTAAAGGACTGCTTAACCTCGTTAGCTTATCTCCAGCGAAACGCATCACTTAGTACCTTTAGAGTGTTTACAGCCACATTTTTCTTTGGCTTTTTCTTTTTTCATCTCAAAAAATTCTTGAGCTTTTTTCTTGTTAGACATCAGCAATTCCAACGACGACGAGCGGCTTTACCACGTTCACCAGTCCATCCACGTGAGCGTGCACAGAAGGACTTACGACGGTTACCGTCTTTGGTACCAGGCTTTGCGTTAGGTGCAGGTGCTTTGAGGTTTGAACCTGTACGGCGATTAATAGAATCGCGTCCTTTTTGAGTTAAACCGGCACCTTCTTTTACAGATAACTTATGACCGCCTTTCACGGTCATTCCATCCATAGCTCCTTTCTTTTTACTTTTGCCGTAGGACTGTGCCTTTGACTTAGCTTGTGCCCTATCAGCCATAACAAATATTAAATACCTCCAACTATTTTAACAACTAAGGTTTATTGAAAAACGCTTTATGCATCTTCATCCCTTCTTTTGCTGCATTGGGTTGACTGCGCATAGCATCATAAGCAGCGTTCATTTCTGACTTACTCATTGACGAATAAGCTTTGGCTTTATCTTTAGCTTGAGAACGATTATCATTAGTTTTAGTGCTGCCACCAGCTGGAGCGATTGGCTCACCATCTGTAATCAATCCAAAGTCTTTCATTTGACCTGGAGTTAGCGTAAGTACTCCACCTTTTGCTGCAAAGTGAACGTGAGTACCGTGATTAGGATCATTACTACGGTGAAAGACTTCTGGTCCAGCACCTTTAAGACGACTGCCTAACTGGTCTGTCCAGTCTGCCCAACCAATTTTACCGCTAGGGTCAAAGTCTCCGTATTGATTATTCTTCCAAGTAATATCAATAGCTTCATCGTAATTGTGATAGCTGTTGTCTGCATGACCACCGCTGTTACCACCAAAAGCAGAGTGCTCACCAACATTCCACCCACGTGATTGTAGGTGCTTTCCAAAGTCGATTAGAGGAACTTGATAAAGACCATCGACTAACTGATAAGACATTTCACTTGTTTGTTTTAAGAGGCACAAATTCCTTTCTAAATTCTAATACTTTTTCTTTATAGAAAGCTGCTGCCTCTTCTTCAGTTTGAAAATTACCGCAGACTAAAGTGCGTCCGTCATAACGAATGTCTACCCGCCAAGCATTTCTATTGCGCCAATAACCTCTGGTGCCGCGACGGTTCCAACAGTTTTCACGATGTGTGGCTAATCGCAGGTTTTTAAAACGATTATCATTTCTATTGCCGTTGATATGGTCTATACATTTGTCGCCAGGGTCTTCACCTGTTTGTAAGTACCAGATAATGCGAGCTCCTTGAGACCTGTAGTGGTTACCATTTATTTTGAACTGTAGTATTAGACCACCACGGTCTTTACGAGTAGTTCCCGCAGGCTTACCTTTAAGCCTTGGATGTTTTTTCCAAGTAAGTTCACCTGTCTCTGGGTTGTATTCAAACAGTTCTTTGACTTCTTTGGGAATAGGATTTTTCTTCACTATATTTTTTCAACTAGATATATTCTAGCTCAAAGTATATCCTACTGTGCGTGCTTGTTGTCTATTTATTAGCCCTAAGATATTCCATTTCACTGTGCATCAGGTCACTGAGGTTTGAGACTTGTGCACAAGCACTCATAATGAGCCCACGTTGATTTGGCGTAATATGATCTGCATCAATTGCATCTTCTGAAAGTACAACTGCGATATCACCAAGTGCCATAATAATTGCAGGTAAGCCCCACTTTTCGACGAGCGACGACATAGCTGAGAGCAGGGGATTATCACCTGATTCAACGCTAGACCAGAATTCTTCTCGCTCTTTTGTCGTCATAGTATTTGAGACATATAGTTCTATTCTACTGGCTAGAATGTCTTTAGTTGCAGTGTAAGTATGCCGTTGATTAGCAAGAATGACTTTACTAATTTTTTCAAATATTACTCTAATGAAAAACATCAAGTAACTGCTGTTGAAGACTTATATGATTTGTTGCCATTTGAACTGAAACAGCAGGATTCACTGTGGGTAAGAACCTATCGCAATCAACTTGCTTTACCTGAAGCTGATAACCCTTTGAATGTGCCATATCAAAGTCAAAACGATAATGCAAGTGGTACTGGCTATCGTGAATGCTTTAGTTCTAGTTGCGCAATGGTTGCAATGTACTACGGTAAAATTAAAAATGATGATGAATATAATGCTGTACGTCAGCGATACGGTGATTCAACTGATGCACAAGCACAAGTTAGAGCATTACGTTCTTTAGGCTTAGAAGCTAACTTTATTACCAATGCAACGACACAAGACCTCAAAAGTGCAATCGATGCGGGTCGCCCTGTCCCTTGTGGGTGGTTGCATCAAGGCAATATCTCTGTTCCTTCTGGTGGTGGGCACTACAGCGTGGTTATTGGTTACACCGAAAGTGCTTGGGTCGTAAATGACCCTAATGGTGAAGCTGCGTTAGTTGGTGGCGGCTACGTTAATCACACCAAAGGTGAACGTCAGCTGTATAGCTTTAAGAACTTCAATCCAAGGTGGATTGTCGAAGGTGAAGGTAGCGGATGGATGATGGACATTCGCCTCCCAAAGTCGTAAAGGTTGAACCTACTGTTACATCACAGGAAGGTATCAACCTTATCAAATCATTTGAAGGACTACGGCTTGAAAACTATTACTGCGCTAGTGGTGTGATGACAGTTGGCTATGGTCATACTGGTTCAGATGTCTATGACGGTATGACGATAACTGAAGCAGAGGCTGAAGCTTTGCTGCGTAAGGATCTTAAGCGTTTTGAAGCAGCTGTTAGTGAGCTGATTACTAGAGAATTAAAGCAGCAAGAGTTCGATGCTATTGTTAGCTTTGCATTTAATTGCGGTATAGGAGCACTGCAGGATAGTACATTCCGTGCTCGTATTAACCGTGGTGATGACAAGCAACGGTGTTTTAGAGAAGAGTTTCCTAAGTGGGTCAATGGAGCAAACGGACCCTTGCCTGGGTTAGTCCGCAGGCGAGAAGCCGAAATTCACTTGGCGACGACTTAGTAACCGCCGCTGCCGTTATTGTATGTGCCGTGAAACAACTCGACGCCGGTGTCTGGCATATAATAAGTGACGCCATCAATCACATGCTCGTGAGATTCACCGTTGTCTGAAACGTAATTAGACTCCGCTTCTGAGGTGTAAAGCGGATAATACCCGTCAATTGCTTGAGGAATTTCTTGTGTCGCAGGCAGACCGAAGCGAACACGGAGGCTAGAGAGAGTTGATTGCATCTTGCGAATAATGGCAACCATTTGCTGCTCTTCAATGGTCACGCAATGCGGAACAGCAGTGTATGTGTTGTTGTCTTCTTTTCTGTAATGACTGACGGCATAACCTTCAGGCACTTCCGTTAGAGGGTAGATACCAATGAGGGCAGCACGTGCTGGGTCGTTGTCAGGGTTAACTCCATACAGACGCTTGACGTTGTAGGAGTTGATGGGTGAAGAAAGGGATTCGGAATAAAACATTGGATTGCCTCAGTTGTCGATGATGCAGTAAACATTACTGTTAGAGCCATTGAATGACGCATGCCCAGTGCCTTGAGGACCAAAAATTGCGCCAGCCACTGTGTTCTTTGTCAATGTTCTTGACTTAGTGGCATCGTATGCAAACCCGTCTTTACCAATTGCAAACCAGTGATCTGCTCCGTAAATGCTTATTGCGCCAGATAATGCGTTGTCCAGCACCTTAACTGGTCCTGCCGAAGTTGCGATGCCGTCCCAGCCATTCAAGAGAGCAAAAGATACAGCGTACAACTCATCTGTGTTTGTCCTGATCCACATGCCGCCAGACGTAGCAAAACAGTTACTAAACGAACCAGCAGCACTTGCATTGCCCTGCAGAGCAGACCAGCCCGCTTCCGTAATTAGGTAAGGCGCTGCATTAGATTTTACTCCAACCGGTAAACCTACTTCACTCAAGTTTGTACCGTCTTTAGCTATAAGGTAAAGGTTACCCTTTTCTGTGCAAATAATTGATGAAGCGGCGTCATAAGAGCCGTACAAGCCTGAGAGTGAAATAATGACATTATCATCCGCTGGCATTGTGATCGTCACCACAGCGACGGTGTTTGGCGCAATTGCGTCAGTGCCTACGTTGTAAGTACTACTGGCGTGAGTATTCACTCCCAAATAAGTCCCATCATTCTTCTCAAGAATGCAAATTCTGGTCACACCGCCAAGCTTGATAATCCTTTTAACATCTGTTGCTACAGGAGTGGCATTCCCATGAATATAAGCCTTCCCAGATTTGCACAAGACTACAGTGGTTCCGGCTGTGCTTTCTGGATCAGCTTGATAGCTAACGTAAACATCTAAAGCTAATTCGCCTGCAGGCAAATTGATGCTACTGAGGGCGAAGGAGCCTGAAGTATCAGCGGGGGCTGGACCTTTATAAATCTGCCCATCTTCGCCTACACCAACCAAGAAGGTACCGCAAGCCCAGTTTACGAATTTGACAGGTGAGGTGAATTTTGTTGAAGCAGATTGAACATTGTAAATGTTTAAAGCGCCAGGATGTGCTGAAACTTCTGGACCTAAGTCTACAGCGGTCTTAAACGTGCTGTCTTCAGACCATTCACTCTTGATGGCATTGCTGCTATGCCTGACGCGACAACGATAGGCTGTATCTTCTGCAAGACCTGTTGGTTCCCAAGTGGTGAGGTCAGTACTATCAGTTGCGGAATCAATGACGTTGGTATAAGCAATGTCGTCTTTTAGCGTGACCTGCCAGTCACTGGTTGTGTGACCTAACGAACCATCAGGTGTAGAAGCAAAAGCAGAACTTTGAATGGTGAGACCGTCAGCATCTGGTGCTGCATCCATTGAAGGTGTTTCTTCACCTATGACGAACTTGCCTTGATTGACAATCCAGCGCTTGGGATAGGCTTCATCGCTGGCTGACAGCGTCATTGTTTTAGCTGCCACGTCAATGGAGCCAATCGTTCCAGTAGCTGGTGTTGTGGCTGGACCGATGACAGGTTGCCCAGTGACAAATGTCGAGAGACTATTCCTGTTGACAAATATTTTGTTATTGCTGGAATCAATTGCAGTTATATTACCAAAGGCTTCTTCTTTATATTCTGAAAATAGAATGGGGGTTCCATCAATAAGGAAGCCCGGAATTGATCCACTAAAAGTCGAGAAGTAAGTATTGATGTCGTTTCTCGTTGCCCCTTCGGGAGCGGCAGCTATTCTAAATTTCAATAAACCAGGGCTTTGGAAAGTATATGCAAGGTTAGTGACTCCAGGTGCCTGGGCTATGGTCCCGGTCACTGATCCAGAAATAAAATCTCCACTTGCTACAAAGGGGATGTTGCCACCTTCGGCTTTAAGACTAAGGCTAAAGATACCAGCTGTATTTACATAGAAATTCATGTCAAAAGCTTCAAGAGTTCCTCCAGCAGAGGGGTAATTAAAAATCATTATGGTATTGCCTGCATTCGTGTAAATCGGCAGTGAGCTGCTTGCACTAAACAAAAAGCCCGATGTTGGTATTTGTGAAACAGTATCATCAACCCTAAAGTTTGCGAGGTCCGTGTCATCCGTCAGGGTGAGGATTGTTAACTCGAAAGCATCCCAAACGGCAGTTGCGGCGCTTCCATCCCCCAAAGAACAGGCAATCCATGAAGCTTTGTACGAGCTAAGATCTTGTGCTCCAGTCACATTCTGCAAAACCCTCGTCCAACTATTGCCATCCGGTGATGTATAAATCTGCATATCTGCACCACCACTGTTGGGCGTAACATTGAGCGAAGTTACCGTACCCGGCTTCCAAACAAAGCCCGTTGTGCCGCTAGAAGTGTAATTACTTCCTAGGTTGAATGTAGCTCCTGTCGCGTCATAAGTAGTTGTATCGTTGGCAAATTGGTATGCAACCAATGCCATGCCTGTGCTGTTGTCAGCTACAGTGCTGATATTCGTAATCGCACTGGTCGTTGGTGTATAACCGCTGTCTTGCTGAACGTCATCCAGCGCCTTGAATACCGTCAGGTCTTTGTCGCCTGCAAGGGTGAGAACTGTGGACGTGGGGGCGTATGTGCTACTTGTTCGGTTCTCTACTTGAAAATTGCTCGAAAGGCCTGAGCCAAAATACAAATCTTGAGTAGTATCAATTCCAGACCAAAGAGCCCATGCCCCTGTAAATGGGTCTGGCACTGCGCTTGGATTGGCCTGTAACTTAGTTTTTTCAATCACGTACTCACCGTTCCTGCTCACCCACATTGCACCCAAATCCGCGTTAAACACAAACCCAATGATGTCTCCAACCTTAAATGCAACGCCGAGAGTGTGAGTAGACGGATCGCTTATTTGTACCACTTCGCCACCGTGTTTTCCGCCTGGTCCAGCGGCTAATGAACCATCAGAATTTTTGGTAAGTAAAACGCAAGTGCCTGACCCCCCGTTGAAATACAGCGTCGAAGTGCTGTCGTCATAGGAGCCAGAGGGGGTGTTGCTGAAGTAAATACCAAGCTGGCGAGTTACTTCATAAGTCGTTAATTCAACTTCCCAAACGACAAGACCCGTCTTTGGTAGCTGCACAGGAATCACCCCTGTTGTCCCCCCAGTTGGAGACGAAGTTGTGCCAGTGCCAGTCCAAGTGTTGAGCATCCCAGTCCAAGTATCAATTGGACTAATAGCTCTGTCGAGAATCTCATCCGACTCAGCGCTCACCACCTCACCAGCGTTATCAGCAGGTGCAATGATGCTTGGTGTATCGACTGTGCCCTTGGGACCGAGGCTATCTTTAATCTCCGCTCCAGTTGCTTTATACGATGTGCCGCCACGATTGACGAGCATTAGGTCGTCATCTTGAAGTTCAGCCATGAGATCAGAAGAGGGTACTTGGTATGAGGTGCTATTACGGTTAACCAGGAAAAGGTCGGTATCTTGAATATCAGCCATTGTCAGGGAAGTGCAGGGAGGTCTTCGAGGTCAAAATGCGGCGAACGGATACTGCCGTTGACGTCTAGTTTTTGCTGCGGATTGTTCGTCCCAATGCCGACGTTGCTTGTTAGTGTTTTCGGGTACAAATTATTACCTGTCTGTTCCCAATAAGAAGCATCGGCGCTGATATTACCGTCGCCATCAATGTTAATATTATCGCCTGCTTTAAAGCCACTGATACGAACAATTTGATTGGCGCTGTCTTTTAGAAAGATTGCGGTATCAGCTGTGTTGTAATTAACGGCAAGTTCGCCGTATTCCATCTGTCCAGCAGTGGGTTTCTTTGCTGCTCCAGCTTCTAGGACGTTAGAACGTTTTAATTGAATCTTCATTTGCTAATAAGCGACAATCAACAGTAATAACTGCTGTGTTTATTCTAACGATTCACTAAATCTTTAGGTTGCGTATTCGCCACCATCAATCGCTTCAGCGTATGTGATTGTTCCATCAGCTGTTTCATTAATAACGAAGCTACCTTCAGTTCCAGGCTTTTGTAAGTAGTTACTGAGGTCTTGCGCTGGAGGAAAATCTTGCGATACCCAGGTGTCTGTGTCATAGACAAGGATTTGACCATCGGTTACACCAGATGTATCAACATCGTTTAGGTCGCTAATCTCTTCAGGTACTACCGGAGTGACGACATCAGCAAGCAGTGCTGCTACAGATGCTTTACGCAGTTCACCACCGCCGCTTTTCTGTAGGACAAAGAGGTCGTTATTCTCGATAGCCATTATCAAGCATCCGCGAGGTTAGAGAAGTCGGAAGGTACAAAGTTTTCACCGACAGTTTGGAATGTAACGAAGCCGGTGTTATCAAAGCTTGCTACCCAAGTTGCGTATGCATCAGCAACTGGTGCGCCGATGTTTGTGCTCTTGTCATATTTCTCAGATGCACCCTTTTGACCAACAGCTGCATCTTTAATACCGATTGCAGGAGTATTGGTTGTTGAAGCGTTTGTACCGTCAGTAAAGACTTCAATTGGGTCAATTTCAATCAGTCCGGTCATACCGCTGCCAGCAAGCACACCGAGCTGGTCGTTAGTATCTTTCAGCTGGTCAGCGGTAACAACTTTACCGGTTGAACCATCCACAACATCTTGAGCACTTGCCAGGGTGCAAACACCGTCTTGAGCAATCGTTGCTGTACGTACAGTTACAACAGGTGTTGCAGTATCACCATCTTGAATGATGATGGGCACAGTGCCTTGAACTTCAGTTACGCCAACATCACCTGCACCACTTTGAATGACATCCCAGGTTGTACCGTTCCAGATACAACGGTCGCCGGGCGTTACATCAGTAACACCTTCGCTATTCGTACTCCAGGCCCAGGTGCCATCGGCTAATGCATTGTTGATGTACAGGTCACCAACATTCTTTTGGGCTGGCTCTTCAGCACCATTGGTGAAGTCTGCAGTTCCTTTATAAGCAACGGTATCACTAGTTTGAAGAAAGTCAGACAACTGTTGCATCGTTGCCTTACGGATTTCATTAGTACCCGATGCTTTTTGTACGACCATAAGGTCATTTGGTTCTAAAGCCATAGTCTTTTATGCTGGAGGTAACGATGTCATATCGAAAGAAACATTAGCTACATTACCTGTTGTTATTGCTTCCAGAGGAGCAGAGGCAGTAATAGCTGTGATGCTTCTACTATTATACGAAAGGTTTAAAACTACTCGCATTTTTTGCTTGCTACGAGCATCATCAATATTGGGTAGATTTGTAATATCAAACCATACGATTGCGTCTCTACCACTTTGGTTTGATGAGACTGGAGCAACACTTGTAATGCTGCTTACATTCCTAATGGCACGCTCTGACTTAAAGGGAGCGTATTGAATGTAATTGTCTGCAAGCTGCTTTTGTGTGAAGGCGCCTTCGCTATCCCAAATTGTTTTAGGAATTGCATCAATGCTAAATGTAAGGTGAGCTGTTGTTGAAGATTCGGTACTGACAATTGGTGGGATTGCATAAAGGTTATCAATATCACCACCAAGGTCAGTTACTGGAATAAGGTTACTAAGCCTTTGCGTGTAAGGTCCTAAGAAAGGGTCAGGGTTTAGATAAACGTAAACCCTATTGAATTTGTTTGTAAGCTCACCATTAACAGGCATCAGTTATTCTCCTTTGGCTTAGGTTTCAAGATGGTGTCTAGAACACTTGTTTTGGGTCCTGCGTATTGAACAGGATTCCATACGTAGTAAATCCGATCAAATTTTTCTTTAGGAGCTGCTTTTGTTGCCATCAATGATAATATTGATCTCTTTTAATATTTTATCTTGTAATTGATTACGGTTATGTTGCAACTGTTTCTTGAGCGTTTCATTCAATAAATGCTGATAGGTTTGAAGACTTTTAACGCATTGCTTTAAGTTTTCTCGCAAGGCTTCAATGTCAGTGCACGCATCAATTTCTTCATTAATGATGCGCAGTCGTAGCTGTTTTTCTAAAGGGATTTCAAAGTCAGTTGCATCAAACATCATTTCTCCTTTATAACTTGTCCTGTTAACAATGCTAATGTAGTGGCGATCATCACGTTGAATGTTTGCTCATATCTTTGACCAATGCTTGGACACGCTTTGAGTCCACCATTGATTGAACAAAAGTATACACCTACTCCAAACATCCCTGCTTGAAACGTAAATATGCCCGCAAGCATCCATAGCAGAAAGCGTTCTTTTCTCATCGAGTATCAACGGTAATTGTTTTTTGGAGATTTATATTTTTATCTCCACTTTCATTAATCTTAGGACCTAACGGACGCCAAGCACCCCCAGTAAAGATATACTCGACTTGTGTCTCTGGGTTAGTTTGCTTATCGCCTTCTTCAAAAGGAGGTATGAACTGAAAAGCCATTTGACTATAACTTGTATTACTACTATTTTATTCCATTAAAAAAGCCCCTCGTTAGAGAGGCTTGATTGTTAGTTGGTTATCAGAGAGCAGCAACGCGGGACTGGAAATCAGCAAAGTCAGAAGAAGCAGCAACCACCGTTTGGAATGCGGTAAGCGTCAGGGTTTCTGCAGCAATCTTCGTTTCAACTTCCGTCTCCAGCTCTTGCAATGCAACCTTAATAGCAACGCTGTCGGTAATCGTGGAGCCGGTGAAAGTGCCGAGGTTGACACTGTCTTTAGCAACACCAGTCAGAGTTGCAAGGTTATCAACGTGAGTTTCGTTAGCGTTCACCAGGGTGGTGACGTTAGTGAGACCGTTAATGTCGTCGTTCAGCGAATCAGCAATCTTGCCCAGAGTGTTGAGGCTTACAGGAGCATCACCAATAAGGTCAGACACTTCAGTCTGAACGTAGGCAGTCGTAGCAATCTGCGTAGTGTTGGTATCAGCTGCTGCAGTAGGAGCAGTTGGAGTACCGGTCAGAGCAGGAGAAGCAATGTCAGCTTTCAGTGCAATAGCAGCGTCAGCGTCAGCCTCGTTTTGGTCAACATCAGCTTGGACTGCTGCAACAGCTGCGGCAGTAGTTGCATCTGCTTCAAGCACATCGAGGCGACCAGAGAGTGCACTGTCAGCAGCGTCACCGTCAACTTCGTTTTGGTCAACATCAGATTGAACAGCAGCGATGCTGTTGGTGATGGTGGTAGAGAAGTTGGCGTTGTCACCGAGAGCAGCAGCCAGTTCGTTGAGGGTATCGATTGCACCAGGTGCACCGTCAACTAAAGCAGCAACAGCGGCGGTAACGAATGCAGTAGTAGCCAGTTGAGTGGTGTTAGTACCAGCGCCAGCGGTAGGAGCAGCAGGAGTACCGGTGAAGGTGGGGCTATCGATATCTGCCTTCAGAGCGATTGCTGCATCAGCGTCGGCTTCATTCTGGTCTACATCAGCTTGAACAGCTGCAATAGCTGCATCAGCATCAGCTTCATTTTGGTCTACGTCTGCTTGAACAGCAGCGATGGCAGCGTTAGCAGCAGTTTCGTTAGCGTCTATATCAGCCTGGACAACGGCAACAGCAGCCAACATAGCTGCGTTTTCTGCTGCGATTGCAGCATCAGCGTCAGCTTCGTTTTGATCGACATCTGCTTGAACAACAGCGACGGCAGCGAGCATTGCTGCGTTCTCTGCTGCAATGGCAGCGTCGGCGTCTGCTTCGTTCTGGTCTACATCGGCTTGAACAGCAGCGATGGCTGCATCAGCGTCACTTTCATTCTGGTCAACATCTGCTTGGACTGCAGCAATAGCAGCATCAGCATCGCTTTCGTTTTGGTCAACGTCAGTTTGCACTGCTGCAATAGCAGTCTGCAGAGTGGTAAAAGCATTAGCGTCATCATTGATGGCAGCTGCAAGCTCATTGAGAGTATCAAGGGTGCCAGGTGCGCTATCAACAAGAGCGGCGACTGCAGCGGCTACTTCAGTATCGACGTAAGAACGAGTAGCAGCGTCAGCAACGACCAGAGCAGACGTGCCAAAATCATAAACAAGAATGCCTTGGTCGCCAGTAATACAACCGTTGGTTTTACCAGCGGTAGGAACCCAGCTACTGTCTGCAAGGGCAGCATCGGCTTGGGCTTTGGTTGCGAAGAAACGGGAAAGAATGTTGTAATCAGTACCCGACCCACGCAGGCTTAGCTGATCAACTCCCAGTGAGCTTACAGTAGTCATCTTAATAACAATGCAGAATAATTGTCTAGTTCAATTTTAACAATAGTTGTAGCTATCAAGCCACAACTAAATCACCAACATAGAGTTGACCAAACGCTAGACCGGCGTGAAGGTTCAGTTGGTTACGTGCAGCTTCTTCAGCAGCTTGTGCTGTAGTAATAAAAGCTTCTGCTGCAGTTGCCCGCGTTTCTTCAGCAGTAATTGCTGAAGTAAGTACAGCTTCTGCTGCTAACGCACGAGTCTCTTCGGAGGTCACTAATGCAGTTAATGACGTTGTGATAGAAGCTTCTGCAGTTAAAGCACGAGCTTCTTCTGCAGCAATAGCGGCATCACTATCGGCTTCATTCTGATTAACGTCAGCTTGCACACCAGCAACAGCTGCAGCCAATGCGGTTGCAGTAGTAGGGTCAGCTTCAAGTACATCAATGCGGGCACTTAAGGCGCTATCAGCTGCACCGCGTGTTGCGGCTTCAGTTGTCACCAATGCTGTCATTGCGTTGGTAACAGTGGCATCACCTGTCGCTACTTGTGTGTCAGTGTAGCTATTGGCGGAAGCAAGACTAGCTGCATCAGCGGCAATCCTTGCGGTCTCTTCTGTTGTAATTGCAGCACTGCGAGCAGCGGCTTCAGTAGCATCACCTGCGATTCTTGCAGTTTCCTCAGCGGAAATAGCTGCAACACGAGCAGCTGCTTCAGCTGTAATTGCATCAGCACGTGCTGTGACTTCTGCATCAAGCAGTGTTTGTGTCGTCGGGTCAGCTTCAAGTACATCCAAGCGACCTGACAGTGCAGTATCAGCCGCAGCACGGGTGGTGCTTTCAGTCGTAATGCTTGTGGTCAGTGCATCAGTGACACTTTGGTCACCAGCAGCAAGCGCATCACCAATCTCCTTGAGCGTATCAAGAGCAGCGTCAGTACCGTTCGTCAAGTTGCTGATGCTGGTATCGGTATAGGCATTAGCACTGGCAAGAGTGGCGGCATCACCAGTAGCAATAGCAGTAGTAGCTGCTGCTTCGTTAGCATCAACATCAGCTTGAATGGCATTACGCGCAGCAAGCGCTGCAGCTTCGTTAGCATCTACATCGGCTTGAATAGCATCAATAACTGCTTGAAGGGTTGCCAGGAGGTTTGCTCTCTCGGTAGCAGCTGCTGTTTCATTTGCGTCTACATCTGCCTGTACAGCAGCGATAGAAGCATTAATCGTCGTAATAAAATCAGCGTCATCACCAATAGCTGCAGCTAACTCATTAAGAGTATTCAGCAGGTCAGGTGAACCGCCAAGTAAATCGCTGATTGCGGTATCTGTGTAGCTGTTGGCCGATGCAAGAGTAGCGGTATCACCATCTTGGTAGCCAGTCTCAACTGCGGTAACAGCAGCAGCACGGTTGGCTTCAGCTGTAGCGATAGCAGCTTCAAGTGCTATACGCAGTGCTTCACGAGCAGTGGTTGCATCAACAGCAATGACACTACGGCTATTAGCAGCAGACGTAGCAAGTTCAACGAGGTGCCCACCGGGGGTTACACCATCGTGGATACGTAGAGCGTTAAGTCCAGTATCTACAGTGACCTCCCGCTCAGCTCCGACAAATACCTCGGCTTCAGCGGTTGGGCCACCACGTAATTTCAGTTGGTCAGCCATAATTAGTTCAGGTCGTAGAGGTCGTTTTCAAGATTGAGGTCATAAAACCCATCGGCTAGTTCATAACCACCGAGGTCTAAATTAGGGCGATGTTCGAATACAAACGTTGCCCAAGATCCAGTTGGACTTGCACTAAAGCAAACAACAGGTCCTGCGCCATACTCTTTATATGTAGGTGCTTGGTTAGGGCGAGTTGGGAAGATGTATTCGGCATCAACGGTTGTTGAATCGTGTGCCGTGAGTGCCATCCGTTTGACACCACGGTGGTAATCAATACGAAAACCAACGTTACCGTCGTACTCACCACGGATTTCTACATCAGAACTTGCTGGAATGATGACATCAATATCATCACAAGCACGGGTCATATGTAGTTTGAACACACGGATGTACTCAACATTATTAGCCTTCTTGTCCCACCACTTGGGGAACAGGAAGGTATCATCAACTGTCCCGGTCTCATCGGATGAGTATTGGGATGCAGTATCTGCTGAATGTAATCCTCGTACTTTTAAGATTGGCATTTAATTAATACGATGCCTTCCTTTCCATTGTACTTTATTAACTTTCGAGAGCAGCAATGCGAGCCTCTAGAGCTGCTATTTTACTTTCGTAAGAATTAACCTTAGCTTCTAATGAATTGAAAACTATATTTTGTGAAGGAGGAGGCGATACGGCAACCCAAGCGTTGTTATTCCAAACAAACATCTCAAGGCTACTGGTATCAAACCAGAGTTCTCCATTGCGTAATTCACCGGAAGAATGTACTGGCGTAATATCAGCAGTACTGTCTTCAAAATAGACAACGTATGGCTTGGCTACATACCTCGCATCTGCTTCTAATAAGTCAATGCCTTGAGCTATTTTGAAAACTCGAATATCATATGACTGCTGTAAATTAAAGTTTCCGTCTCCTTGCCCTGTCTGACTAATGAACTTGACCCGAATAGTCTGCTCTGTATTAGCGGTAGTGGGTTCGTCAACTATTTCAAATAAAGCAGTATCACCATCAGTACTATCGAAGAATTCTAGATAGTCGCCTTCTTCTGCTGTATTAAGCCAGTCAATTGTTTGACCATCAGCATCGACTGTTGTAATTAAAAACTCTTCAATGTCAGCAATAACGTTTGTAGTGCCTTTGCTAGTAAATGAACCAGCAGGGTAAGGATCACTGATAGCGGCATCGCATAGGTCTTTCAGCCGATTGCACTCAGACATTGCAGGGACATCACCACCTGCTTCTAACAAGCATTGAGCGTATGCTGCTGTACAAGCTTCTGTCGTCTTCTTTAGAACGTAGTTGTAGCGACCTTTAAATTCTAGTTTGCCTGTTGATGCTGCTAAAGCATCAAGCCTGGCATCAAGCTCATTAATCGAAGCGTCTTGCTGATTGTTTTTAGAAGCAGCAACATCTAATAAAGCTGTTCGGTTCTCAATCTCTTGGTCAATGATTGTATCAAGTACATCAATCTGACTTCTAGTATCAGAGATATCTTCAAGAATACTATCAGTTGCTGTTGTACTAACAACAAACCAGCGGTCTTCAGCGGCATCATACTCGTAGGTGACGCCATTAAAAGTCCACGGTTTAGTAGTGTCTAGTGGGAATACGGCTGCCATATCCTGTGCTATAAAATGCCTATTACTATTTTAGTAATTTGAATCAGGTATATCAAATGTTGTAGGGTCTTCAGAAAACTCACTGCTGTTTTCCATCTCTTCTAATTTGGCAAGCAACCTTGACTTCAAGTCTTCAAAGTCTGTTGCTCCGAGGATTGCCTGACGCATACCGCTCATCATTGAACGACTGGTAGATACAGTTGCAACTCTCTTGCCTTTAGGATTGTCTTGCTCTGCAAGCGAATTGACGTAATTACCTGCTAATAGCCATTGTGTTCCGTCATAAATATATTGAATTAACTGCTCAAGATCAGTTGTATCAAACCATACATCACCAGCCAGGAGATTATTATCAGGAGCCGTAAAGTCTGGATGTACGGTAGGTTCTGTATCACTAAAAACAGGCGGACGGTTGCCAGCACCTGTCTGTGAATCAAGGTAAATCTGGTCTACCGCATTCTGAAGAATCTGTTGTTTGTACTGAAGCTGGTCAATATCTATTTTAGCTTGAGCAGCAAACGCATTAAGGTCTTCAAGCACCTGAATAGGCACTGATGTAGGTACCCAAGCACAGACGCCGTTAGCATCACAGTAATAGAAGTAAAGCTCAAGAGTGTCGGTGCTGTACCACAGCTTGTAATCACCAATAGGGATAGGTGGATTGTCTCCCTCCCAGATAATGTCACTTACATCACGAACGCTTACTGTTAATACCCATTTGCCAGGTGGTTCTTTCCACTGATAGGTACTCCCCGTAATAGGATTAACAACTGTCTGTTGTACTGTAGGGTCTGGAAAATTAAAAGCGGCCATAATATCAAACGATTGCTAATGCTGAAAGGATGTTTGCCCTGAGTGAATCAAAGTCTGTTGCATTTGCTACGCCTTGACGCATTTGCTCAAATGCAGTTTTATAAGTATTTAGTCGTTCCTTCACATCTATTTTATTATGAATGACCCGACCGTTATTTGTATTATCGGTAAAATCACCAAGTACTAATGTAGAGCAAGCAGGACCTTCTTTGGTAATACTAAACACTTTGTTTGTGTCATTGTAAATCCAGCAGAAGTCTTCTTTACTGCTAAAGTTCCAAGCATATTCCCAAGGCTTTTCTGTAACACCAAAGGTGCTGTAGTCACTATTACCTCCATTTGCTGCAAACTTGAATGCATCTTTGCCATACCAAAAAGCATTAGAGAAATCAAAACCTGGTAAAGCGACATCTGTCTTTTCTACAATAAAACTTCCAGAAAGGGTACCACCAGTTCTAGGTAAGAAGTCAGTACTTAATTGACTGATTGATGCATCAATATCAGCTTGAGTAGTGTAGCTGCTTACGTTTGGAATAGATGCTTCTACGGCAGCCAATGCATCAATCGTTGCTTTAGTGTCAATTGCTGCTTGCAGTTGACGTTCAGTTACATCAGCCATTGCTTGGGTGTATTCAGCAGGCTTGTTAACTAATGCTGCAAGCTTTGCATAGATGTCTAACTGAGTATTGTCAAACGTTACTTGCCTGACATAAGGGTCTAAATCAACGGTTGGGATTGCATTAACTTCAGCTTGAAGCTCATTCAATCGGTTATTGATTTCTGTAATCTCTTCGGCATCGGTAATGTCAATATTATTTAAACGCTCATTTATACTATGAATTTCAAAATTACGTTGTCGTGATTCTGCTGCAACTGAAGCACGAATGACATCTAAATCTGCATCGTATGTATGGGCAATACCGGTTGGTACCCACTGTCCATCGCCATCGGGGTTTACATACCAGATGCTGAGTTCAAGAGCTTCTGTGTCATACCACAGTTGTCCTGCTGCAATCGGATTGTCGGGGTCATCTGTAGCTGGAGGTGTTTCACCAACAATGACTGACTGAAATTCTTCAAGACCGTTGTTAAGGCTAATAAGAGCATTAAATATCCATTCGTTGTAGTCTTTCTGTACTGACATCGGAAGTGTACCGTCATCAGTAGGACTTAAATCAATATTAGGTAGATACTCGTAATCTTCTAACGCTGTGACACGAGGACCCATTACAGTAAGGGGCAGCGTTAATGTTGTCTGCATTGAGCCTTCTGAACTTGCGTCGTTAACTAGTCTCCAGATGGGACTACCGCCTGCATTTGGGTCAGTTGTTGTGCTCCCATTGGGAAGCATATATGTGCCATCAAAGATGTATAAGATTTGACCTGCTTTATCCCACCAGAATTGACCTGGAATTACATTCTCTAAATCAGGTGGTACAGAACTATCAGTAACAATAGGAATACCATCAGCACCGTTTGTTTGATACCAATCGTCGTCTACCCAAACAAACAGACGTCCTTGACGTGTATCAAACCATAATTGTCCATTCTGTGTATCACCTTCAATCCAAATTGGTAACCCTGTATTTGGGTCAATAATAACTTCTCCACCAGGAGGCTTCTCTCCAGTATCTGAACCTGGTCTATATTCAGATGCCGTTAAATCTTGAATTGCTGCAATGATTCCAGCAAAGTTTTCGGGATATGCTTTTACTATGGCACCAGAACGTACCATTTCATCTTGCAACGCTGCAATAACACCGCCGTAGCTTTCACGTTTTTTCTTTGCAGGCTTGTGATACAAACCTACAGAAGGATTCCAAGCTTGTAATCCATCAGCATCACGACCAGGCATCCCTGAGCCTGAACTTGTTGTTTCAACGTCGTAAGATGTAGTCACGCCGTATTCTCTGTACTACTTTTACTATTCTACCGATTACTTAACCTACGTCTTAGAATTTACTGTTTAGAATGACGTACGCTAATTCAACTTCATCAAGGTTCAATCCTTGTGCAAGAGCGAATACAATCTCAAGAGTTGTCAGTCCACCACGCCTGTACGATGAAGTGAATTCTTCTCCAACTTCTGCAACATCTTTATCAAGCTTCTCTTCGAACTGCTCTCGTGCTTCAATCGTTGGATAAGAATCAGGTTCTTTGACTTTTAAGTTATTGATGAACATAGCTGCAATAGTGTGTTTACACATCTTGAAGCTCATTCTGTGTTCACGTGTCTCCCAACTTTCAATGCGACCAGCAGCTTCTGTCAAACCAATCTGGTCGTAGTAAGCTCTACCTTGTGCTGTAGGTAAAGGGTATCTACGTTGACGGTTGATTTTACGTGTACCTTCATCTTCAGTCTCTTGTGGTGCACGCAGCATTGATTGAGAGTAGTTAGGACAACTGCACGTGTATATCGTTGCAGGTGATAGTGGATTACCTGAAGTAAAGACTTCATCCATCCAAGGGTCTACATCTGTATCAATGCGTGTCCACAGCTCATCTTTAGGACTGCCTTGTTTGTGATAATAAACACCGTTATATTCATCAATCCCAAATTTTGTAAAACTATAGTCTGTAAACACAAGAGATGCACTACCTTCAGGTGGCTTTGTAAACTTAAACTCACTGATGAATGGTGCTGACCTCAGTAAGATTTTTCCGTTTCTAGATTCTGCGCCAAGGATGATGTAAGGCATCACGGAGTATGAAACAAAGTCAGCACCGTCTACAGCTAACTCTCCTGTTAAATACTGATTGCCATAGAACCTTTGATACCTATCTTTCTGGTAGATGTACGTACCTTCAAGTGTGAATGAACCTGCATTATCTACAATGATTGGCTCTAGTTGGCTGATGTCATACAGTGATGGTGGTAAGGTCTCTTGTTCGTTATCTAAGATGATGATTTCACCAACACCTTTGTCAACTACTTCAATACCCCAGTAATCCCTAGCGTCAAGTACATTAAATGTGCTGACTTCATCAATAGGTTTCTCTTGAAAAAATGATGGTGTATAAACAGTCTTGCCAACTAAATCATTGACTGTCTTGTTATTTTCAGTAGCCCATTTCTGAAATTGAGCTTCACTAATCTCTGCTGTAACAGTCGCTGGTTGCTCTGGCCAACTCTTACCAATAAACAGGGCAGGGGTGTCACTTGCTGTTAGTACCCAAGATAGTGATGCTTCTGTCTCTCCATCACTAAGACGTTCACCAATCATCTTGGCTAGTAATCGTGCATCATTGCCTGGATTGATTTTGCACCAGATTTCTCTATACGCTTTATTCTCTGGATATTTCAGTGCATCATTATTGACTTGAGTTATTGTACCAATATCAGGCATTGATACTGTCGTACGTTTCACTACATAATGGTTATTACTGTCTGCGTTCTTAGTCGCAAACTTGTAGCCATCAAAAACTACATCAACTTCATACTCAGTTCCTTGATACAGTTTTGATTCAATTTGACTGTCACTATATGTCTGACTGATTGGGTCATAGGTCTTGAGACGATACCACGCACCTTTGTTGTAGTACTCAAATCCTCTACGCCACCTGACCCAGTCGCTGTCTAAATTATATTTCTCAATAATTGTTCTGTTGACAGAAGTACCGTAGCGACGGTTACTCGGATATAAACCCGGAGCACCTTTTGCTTTACCTACATTTACACTTTTACTTGGTTTAAAGGCAAGAGATTTTAAATTACCAAAACCATTCTGCTTTCTAGGCATTAGTACCAGCCGCCTTGTGCACCCAACAACGGGCCATCGTTAACGACAGTATCACTTTCACGACCTGCCCACAGTGTCCTTCCTTTCGGAATGTAGAGCGCACGGAATTGAGCTTCTGTGCTTGTCTGAGGGACGGGAGCAAGGATTTTAGGCATCTCTTCCCAACGTGTCACATTACCGGATGTGGTGGCTGATTTAAAGCTTCCAATGAACATACCTTCGCCAGGACGCAAGTAGTCAGATGCATTACTGATGTACAGGTTAATTGTGTGCTCAACTGTACCACGTGAGATTGCATAAATGTCTTCAATAATGCACCCATCAGACTGAGAGCCATCGACAAGCAGCAGTGCTGTGTTTGTTCCTACCACGTCGATTGCACCAACAGCTGCTGTGTTCAGATCGATCACATTATGCATTACGCGATCGACCAAAAGCGGTTGCTTATTAGTAGAAGTAGCGGCCATGATTATTTACCTCGTTTGCCTGTTTTCATATTAATGCCTTTACCAGCTGCTTGTTCTGCACTAGGCATACCAGGCATCAGTGAAGGACCGTTGCTGCCAGGGAATGCTCCAGGGAATGCACCGGGAGCTGGAGTAGCAGGCAGACCTTGCATACCTAATGCACCTACACCAGGAAGACCACGCGCCTGTGCTTGTTGAGCCAGACGTCCACTTTCCATACCATCAGGTGCCATCGATACACCAGAAGTGTCAGGCTGCTGTTGCATACCAAAAGGCATGTTATTCATTTGCCGACCTAACGGAAAGTTTTGCTGCAACCCTGAAGGTCTAACTTGCATTGGGTTGACTGCATCAGCACCCATCTGTGGGTACACATTTCCAGTATCACCGTAAGGATGCTGACTAACACCATTGAAGCTTGCAGGCTGGTTACCAAGACCAGTCACGTTCATTGGGTTATTGTTTTGCGGACCACCAGGCAACAGTGCATTTTGTTGTGCAATCTTAAACCGATTAGGGTCAAGCATCATTGCATTATCTTTCTTGTCCATGTCAAACCTCACGATTGCGGTTGTTCAAGCCAGGGAACCCTTGACCACCTTTTGCCATCATTGATAGACGACGGTCGAGTGCGTCAACTTCCATATCTTCAGGGTCTTGCTGAGGAACGTTAGTGCTTGAGGTTTCTGTCATTACACTTCCAGTTTGGTTCGCAAGCTCTTGAGCACGAAACGGTTGATTGCCTGGGCTATCACCTTGTTGGAAATTGCTATTCTTTCCTTGAATAAGTTGATTGACAGGCAGGTTGGTAACACCTCGTTCATCACGAGTTGCCGCAACTGCGGAACCGGCACCATCCTCCATTACAGACTGAACGCCTTGAATGTATGAGTTTTGACCTGACTGTGCAAGAGCAGCTCGCTTTTTACCTTCGTAGTCATCACTACGGATTTTATGGGAAGTCCAACCCCCTGAAACAGGATTCATAATTTTACGGTGCTATTCCTTTGTCTATTCTACACTTAACGCCAGTTATAGCTAAGCATCATTCTTGAGCCAACTGCTGTATCTGCAGGTCCAGGGACGGCCATAATAAATTCGCTTCCCGCTCTCTCAAACGCATACCGACGTACTTCAGGACGACGATAGTTAGGAACATAGAGAGTTTCAGCCAGCCTGTCCACCTCTCTAAGGTAGATTTCACGGAAGTATTCATCGCCTTTAAGTGGGTCAGATGTATTGATTGTCCGCTGAACATCACCAGCGATTACTTCTTGTCTTGATGGGTTTAGAATACGGCTGCCATCTTGATCAAAGTAATCGTCAGGAATTGCGGCACTTGCTTTCCATGCAATGTCACAACGTTTGATGTGGTAGACAATTTCGTTATACCAGAGCTCATCTGGTATTAATGCCATGGCTTCTTCTAATCGTGCACGGTCACCGGCAGGGATTTGTGCACCTGAATTAAATCCAAGGTGATAGCGTACTTTAGACTTTAGATAATCGTCTAACTGCATCACAGAGTACCGGGGTTATTGTAGATGTCTTTCAGTACACTTTGCAGCTGGAAACGATCCATAGCACCTAGCTCACCTGTTGATTGCAACTTGGCAAGCATATTTGCAGCAGGTGATTCTTTGACCATCATTTGACGTACGCCTAGCCCTAAGCCACCGCCAAGGATTGCTCCAACTAAACCGCCTGCCATACGACCACGAATTCCGCCACCAAGCATGAAGCCAGGAACTGCACCTAATGCAGCACCGGTGCCCATGGCTGCAGCAGGGTCAGGCTTTGATTGTGCATCTGATAATGCTTTTGCATACAGAATATCTTCAATACTGCTAGCCATAATCGACGTAATTACTGTATTACTAGTTTAACTAATAAAGATAAGGTCTTCTTCAATTAGCTGTTCCCAGTTGACTCGTGGGATATTCTCCAGTTGTTTTAGATTATTAAAACGTTCACCTGACAGTGACATTCGCATCTCTACAATTTTTTTAGCAGTAGCATACCCAACTCCAGGCAGACGTTTTTGAATGACTTCTGCAGTAGCAGTATTCAGATTCAAACGCACATCCTCAAGAGGCACAACGCGATTAGGAGCTTTTTCTTCTGGAGGTGGTGCAATCTGAGGTGCAGTCACTTTAGATAAACGTCCCTTGTCTTTGTCATATGGCACTAACTGCTCAAGTGTTAAATAAGTAATGTTGCCGCCAGAATCACGCACCATTGCAAATTCTTTATCGTGCTTGCTGATAAATTCAACCAGTTTTCCTGTCTTTGTGTCTTGAAATAGATTACTCATGTTTAGTTATCACCTATACCCCATATTATAGACACAAAAAAAGAGCCCCATTTAGAGGCTCTTGTTCTGTCAAAGGTTATCAATAACCTTGACCGGCTTCAACACCGTAGGGGATGTGCACGTCGTCTGCATCAGGTGCAGCGTCAGGTACGTAGTAGCACACTTCAACCAGGATGGCAGAAGGGCTCTTACGGCAAGCACCAGCAGAAGGCTTCTGACTTGCAATCAGGTCTTCAGAGGTGGTGATTTGCACGGGAGTTTCAGCGGTCAGTGCGGTTCCATCGAGAATGGACTCAAACAGGCTGAACTCACCAACGGGAGCGAAGTAGCCGTCAGCTTCTGCGGTTGCAGGAACAGCAGCAGGGGTGCTGATGCCAGCAACAGTCAGAGTTGCGGAACCAGCCACGGTTTCTTCACGGACACCCGGAGCAGACACGGCGGTGCGATACACCACAGCACCTTCGGGAATCACGAAGGGGCGATCCTTGCGAGGCTTGTCGTCCTGACGCAGGTCGGGAGACAGGATTTGCAGATCGTAGGTACCAGCAACCAGCACACCGTTGGTATCGAGGACACCATCGTTGTCAGGGTTGAGTACCAGAGCACCCACACCACGGAAGAACACAGCACCAGGGAGTGCGACCACGCCTTGGTCACGGTATGCGTTCAGGTGGGCGACGTAGTTACCAGGGAAGATTTTATTGTTCCAAGGTGTACGGTTTTCAGAATCAAATTCGAAAGTTGCCATTGTTAGTTACCTCCTATCAATATACGAAAGAGTAACCAACCGTAATGAAATCCTTATTCAGGGTTTCAAAACCGGCGAACAGAGACCAGATCATGATGATGAAACGGCTGAAGTCGTCGTTGTTGTTCAACAGAATCTGAGCATTGTTACCACCAATACCCACGCCCACAGCCTGAGGACCGAAGAAGATCAACTGAGCAGCGCCGTAATCAGCAGCGGCGGCAGTCGCATCGGTAATAGTCAGGTTGTAAGAGGTTTCAGGCAGGTTGGTGGACTCGAACCAACGGACACCCTCAAACAGGAAGCCAGTCGGCATAACGGGTTGACCAGCAACAAAGCCAGCTTGACCGTAAGCAGGACCCATGCCTTGGAAGAAGTTGGCAGAAGGACCAGTGATGGGGTTCATCGGATCGATGAGACCCTGTCCGGGATAACGTGCGATCTCGCGGAAGTCACTGTTCTGACGCAGGTGCATCATTGCAGTGGGATCACAAATACAGCGGTAGTAACCGTCAGCGAAGGTCGGAACGTTGCGCTTACGCATGTCCTTGACCACTTCCAGCAGGTCGGTCTTGACGTCGAACTTGCCGGATTCGCCAGCTTCGTATTTGACACCCAAGTCACCAGCAGTGGGTTCGGAACCTTTTTCTTTGCCGCCGGGCAGGTAGTAACCACCTTGCTCGTTACTTGCGCGGCCACAGGCTTCAGCTTTCAGAAGCTCGTTAGCAAACACGCGATCACGCCAGCGACGATAGTCGTCAAGCAGGGTGAGTGAACCGATGGACTGGTGGAAGACGTTCAGGTTACCGGTGTCCAGCAGCAGACGCTGGGCGGTAATCAGGGTCTCACGAGCCACCTTGAAGGTAGAAGGTTGAGTTGCGTCGCGGGAATCAGCGGGGCCAGTGTACTCACGCAGAGTCACGAGCACCTTGTCCTTGACGATGTTGCGTGCGGAAGCAGATCCAAGAGTTTGATCAGCGGTCCGCTCACGGGACTCCTTGGTACCAGGCTTACCCCAGAAGCGGTAGCGATCCAGTTGGACCGTCTGACCAGGCTGCTTGGAGAAATCGTGCACAACCACCGGCTCTACAGCCATCTCAATGATGTAGGCGGGGTGGGGACGATAAAGCTCTGCACCAAGAAGCTTCGGAAAATCATTATCAATCCACATAGGATCGTAACTCCGTAAGCTAAAAGGTTTATAAGCGGCTTCGACTTAGCCACATATATAGATATTACTGACATTGGCTATACTATATCAGTAGTACCCAAATATATTGAGGTAAATGGAATTTATTGATGATCGAGAATGGACGCCAGTTCATACATTACCTGGCTTTGAATCCTGCATTGAGTACTACGTTAATGAAAAAGGACAGATTAAAAGTACTAAAGGGCAGATCGAACGTATTCTTAAGCAACGCATTAATAAGAACGGATATGCACAGGTTAATCTGACCCAACGTATCGGACGAAAAAGCACAATTACTGTGACTATTCATAAACTAGTGGCTTTAGCTTTTCTTCCTCAACCAAAATCGATGCCAGGCAGAGCGAAAGGATGCACTCGTGTAACTCACATTGATGGATGTAAAACTAATAACTCAGTTGCCAATCTTAAATGGACTAAAATAGAAGAAAGTCCTAACTAAAAAAATGGCAGATAGTCTTGTTTTAACTGGCATTCGTCAGGTTACTAAGCACACTGGCGACGAGATGGTGCGTCTTGACTACCCGCGTGGTGGCAATACTTGGCAGATCAAACGTTGGTGGGTCCAAGGTAACGGTGCTGTCTATGAGGACTGCACAGTCTTTAAAGTGACTGGTGCTGGTGGTTCTGGATATCTTGCGTTGCTTGCTAGCCCTAGTGTCAATGTTCGTATTGACCACGATGGTAACTTTGGCTTTAATTTTTACCAGATTAATGAGTTGGCACGAGCAGCTCTATATAACGACAGCTGGGAGCTTGTTGAGCACTACGTGATGCCTCGCATCTCTGGTGGCAAAGTCATGACCGTTACGCCTGCCGATGGTGCAGCTAACCCGGGTGGCGGTGGCACGCCTGCTACAACAGTTGATTCAGCAACTGTCAGCGGTGATAACACACCCGTAGAGAACACGGCATCTGTCTATACAGTGGCAGTAACTGGTGACGCTACTCCTTACACCTACAGCTGGAGTGCAACTGGTGGTACTGTCACTTCCGGCGGTACTACGGCTTCTGCAACAATTACCTGGGGTGCAGCTGGTGCAGGTAGTGTGACTTGTTCAGTTAGCTCAACTAATGCAGACTTTGATGGCACAGGTCAATCCGATACTTTATCCGTAACTATCGCAACATAACACTGTAAGGTGGTAGCGGTGGTTATTGATTAATCTTTCTAGCAATAAAGCGGGTGTCTTCTACAGCACTCGCTGAAACTAGTTCATTGCCAATCAGTGCTTCTACGTTGTAATCCAAACGGCGAGTGTTTCGAGCGTGGAAGCCAATATAAAAGAAGTCATATAATCGTACGTACATTTTGTCGTACGGGTGTTCTTCACGCTCTGATGTATAGAGCCTGACATCTAACCAGCTATCAATATACGTGTTACCTGTTTTAAGGTTATTAAGATCGACACTAATGAATGAATCAGTAGCAGCTCTCTTCTTAAATGTGATTTGTGCAGGTTCGTACGTGTTGACGATTTCTAAATCTTTTGTTAAATCGATAACTGCTTGCTGATATAAGCTCGATGGATCAAGCTCTTCTGTACTTATCCTTGCGCATTCCCAATTAGGTTCTTCAAAACACTTGAGTGTGAAATCAAGAGGTACATCTGCATGCACTTTGACAAAATAGTTCTCTGCACCAAACAAACCAGTCGTACCTTTGTACTTCAACGTATAAGGAATAACTGTCACACGTTGATCTTCAGCACGTTGAATTGACGCACCGTTTGCAAAATTCAGCGACTTTGAAGCTGATAGGTTCTGAGGTGCTGTATTGTCACTTGCTCCATAGATACGAGTGTGTTGGAGTATCTGATCTGTAACGTCCATTTGAACAGAGCATTCTTTAACTCTATTGTATTAAAGATATTCACTCACTAAATCACCACGCTCTTTTAAAGTTTTAATTGCTTTATGCTCCAGAGTACGCACTCTGTCACGGCTCATATTTAATACTTGGCCAATGGCTGTCATTGACATAGCTTCAAACAGCTCATCACCAATGCCATACCGCATACTGATTACTGCTGCTTGCAGGTCAGGTAAATCTCGAATCATACTGTGCATATCTTCCTTGATCAAAGCTTTTTCAAGCAGCATCTCTGGAAGCTGTGTCTCATCTTCTAAAAGATCAATCAGCGCTGTGTCACGATTTTCTCCAATCTTGATTTCTAGAGATGTAGGCTGACGTGCTTTACACATTAAATCTTTGATGTCATCTACTGACAGTTCAAGGTAATCTGAGAGTTGATGGATGCTTGGCATATAACCATTCATCTGACTCAGTTCACGCTGGGCTTTCTTAAGGCGGTTGAGGTTTTCTGTAACGTGAATTGGTAACCTAATCGCCCTCGATTTTTCAGCGATTGCGCGAGTGATCCCTTGACGAATCCACCAATAAGCGTAAGTACTAAACTTATAACCACGACCCGGATCAAATTTTTCCACACCGCGAACGAGGCCAATGGTCCCCTCTTGAATAATGTCGAGGAGTTCCATATTTCGTTTAGTGTATTTCTTCGCCACAGAAACGACGAGCCGTAAGTTTGCCGTGACCATCTTGTCTTTGGCTTTCTCACCTTCACGAATCTCCCGCTTAAGTTGTTTTAATGTGATATCACTAGCGGCAGCTAACCCTTCATTATCAAGGTTAAGGGATTCTTTCTGTTCTTTGATTTCCATTAACCGCTGAACTTGACGACCCAAGAGAATCTCTTCATCGTGCTCTAGAAGTGGAATGCGTCCGATATCACGTAGATAAGCACGAACTGAGTCACCTGAAATCTTTGGTTGCGACATATAATCTCTTTTGGGTATACATTAACTGTAGCCCAATATTCTAGCAGTTGTCAACACTTAACCGCGCATTCTTGCAAACCTAAGTGATTCTTTTGGAGCTTCTTGCCTGCCTTCTAATGCTTCTACTGCCATAGCTTGTGCAGCATGCTCATTGAATCCTTTGCTCTTATAGTTATCTTCGTACTGCTGATATTTCTCTACGCTACTTTCAAAGTCTTCACCGTGCGTCAGCATCTCAGCTGTCATCTGATTAGCTGCCTGGTCAGGCACGCCATCAGTCTTCAGATGCTTCCAAATAGTCTGAAATACTTCAGGGTCTTGTTTTGGAGATTCGCCAGCTAAACGCACGGTATTAGTTACTTAGACTACTACGATTGTAGTAAATCTATCAACCATAACGTCTTGCAGTTGCTACTTCTTGTCCGAGGTCTGGGTTAAGTCCTTGAGCCATTGCTTTGCCAATAGCGATGTCATTGAGGAACTTATCGCGGTCAGGACTTTGCATCACTGCATTGAGACGCATTAAAGCAGAACCAGACTGGTTTGCATACAGTGCTTCAGATGCACGAGTGGCTGCAAACTGTTGTGCTTTAACTTCTTGGTCAGATGCAGCAGAAACTTGAGAGCGGACAGCACCAGCTGCAGCTACACCAGCTTGAGGTGCTGCAGATAGTCCGTTTTGCATCATCGTTTGCTGTGCCAACCGTTCGTTATTGAAAGGCTGAGTGTTCAGCTGAGGCTTAGAAGCAGCACCAGAGTCATACAGGTTTGGACCAGGACGCACTGGGCTATTCATGCCACCAGCACTACGCATCAAAGAACTCTTAGGAAGTGTTTCCTCAGCAATCGAATAAAAACTATGCATTGTTTAATACCTTTCTATATAACTATTGTAAGGGGATATCTTTTAATAAGAATTAGGCTTATTAAACGTAAGCCCTGTTTCCTTTAATAAGTATCCCCTTGCAGTTATCAGCCTTCTTGGACAAGCATCTTGGTCTGCAGAGCACCTTGAGGTGCCTGAGCCAGGAACTTCCAAGCATTCTCAGGATTGCTATCCATCAGCTGGGAGAAGCCACCCCAGAAATCGTTGGCTTGGTTCACTTGACGACCGGGAGTAGGCATTTCCATTTCAGGACGCTGGAAGTTCTGAGGAACTCCGCCTTGCTCTTGCATTGCAATCTCTTGCTCGAACTGAGCACGGGCTTCATATTGCTCACGCTCGTACTGCTCTTGAAGAGTTTCAGTCGGGTAGGGACCTTCAGGACCGTAGAAGTCGTTGACGTAATCAGCAAGCACGTCGGGGTCAGTGAGCATCAGGTTCATTGCTGCACGCTCTTCACCAGCTGCTTCAAGCATCAGGGACTGAGACTGCACACGCTGGACTTGCTCAATCAGGGCGTCCTCTACAGCACAGGCGTACTGGTTAAGGAGAGCGGGAGCTTCAGCACCGAAGTGCTCAAGAACCTCAAGACTTTGATCGCTGATTTGACTTAGATACGCGTCGCTGACTGCTTCTTGAGCCTGCCCTTGCATTGGAGCCTGGGCGGTTGAGTAGGCTTGGGTTGAAGCTTGGGGACTGTAAGTCGGCTGCGCCGTAGGAGCCCATTGCTGCTGAGGGGCTGAAGCCCAGCTTGCTTGTTGAAGCGCCTGTGGCGTTGGTGTCTGGTACGCCGATTGTTGAACCTGGGCTGGGGAGGGGCTGCTTGTATTCAAACTTGCGGAGAGCGCCTGGAACGCTTCCTGCCACGGATTCCCCTGAGGTGCCGAAGCCTGCTGGGCCGCTGCCGGTTGGTAAGTTGGTACCTGGGGTTGTGCTACCGGGGCCGCCTGATAAGCCTGGGAGGTCGACGGTTGGCTCATCGCGGACGGGGAGGCCGAGGGCTGCGCGACGCTCGTCGGCATCGCTGAGGGCGCTGACACTGGGGCCGTCGCTGTCTGGCTTGTAACTTCCACTGTAACTTAACTCCTTACGTAAAAATTCGAGTGATCTATATAAGAATCCTGTGATATCAAGATTCGGATCAGACGCTAATGGCATATCTGGCGTCTGTGGATGTGGCAACTGATAGAGGTTGCCGAGTAATCCAATGAACTGGTTTAAAGACTGTTGTGTTTGTTGAACCATTCTGAACGGATAGCCAGAAAGCATTGCTGCCCTCTCTTCTTCCGTTTTGTCTGGGAACAAGTACTTAAGTGCTTCAATTGAATCAACACCTAATTCTTGAAGGTTACGAACAACGATGCTGTGTTGTAGCACGTCGTCGGGACTGTCTTCGAAGACTTGACCCATCCAACGCCAGCTAACTTTTGAGCTACCGTCAGGAATCAATCCAACAACTCCAATAGGCATATTGCCTGACTCAAGTGTAGCACGGATACTATCTTCTCTTTCTTTAATAAACTTCTGATGTTTCTTCTGATATTTCTCATATTCTTTCTGAAATGCTTCAGGGTCATTTGCATATTCCTCAGGTAGAGGCATAACTGGTTCTTGCAATCCAATAGCTACTGCAAACGATTTACGGAACAGCTCTTCTTCATGCATAATCATCATTGAGAAAAGACGACATAGACCGTAGTTAAACAGTGCTTTGGCTTTTTTCTCTGCTGTTGCAGCTACACGACCGTAAAGTGTTTTGATTTCATAAGCAGTGCTGGCAAGGTTAATGTCAAGGTCATCAACACCGCCGAGTGCTAAACGAATTTCGGATCTATAGTTTTTGACGTATAAGTTCTGGTCACCAGAGACACTGTCAGGTGTCATATAAGACACACGGTCTGTAGGCTCAAGGTTTGCAATCACACGCGGAACTTTAATCTGTCCGTCAATTGAACTCTTACCAAATGGTTGACTGACGCGGGTACTATGCATAGACCCACCAGTCATTGGTGCAAATCCAGCTTGTGAACTGATGGTTGGGCGGAAGGTGTTCTCATCACCGCTTTCAATCAGGTCGTGACGAGGACGGCTTGATACCAGAGTGGGGTTACCAAAGAACTTGAGGTTTTTACGGATGTTGCGGGTCAGCTCATCGTGATACAAAATCTGGTGTGCTAACCAGTCAAACTCACCATTACCAGTAGCTTCACCTGTGCAATCCATATGATTAAACACTTCGACAGCTGGAATAAAACCTAAGCTGTTAGTAAGTGTTTCTGTCATACCAGGCATATGTCCTGGCATTACTCCTGGAGTGTCGTCAAACTCAATCTTCTCGTTGGAGATTGTTTGTTCAATACGGTCTTTATAGACCTTCAATCGGATGTATTTCTTTTTACCGCCACGCTGGTTAGTCTCAGCGTAGGCATCTAAACCTTTATTTTGTTTTACAGCAAAACTGTAGACAAGTACGATGCTGTCAATTTCATTCTTTTGATTGCGATAAGCACGGTAGCTATCTTTTGGGAAGAATAATAGCTGGTAGTCTTCACCTGACGGTC
>Ga0208898_1000293_pt1 | contig 39868 bp, 64 predicted proteins | sample VirMetDEL_Mar_4_FD_184513 | JGI IMG/M metagenome (GOLD analysis project Ga0208898, IMG submission 184513) | Aqueous microbial communities from the Delaware River and Bay under freshwater to marine salinity gradient to study organic matter... | ecosystem: Environmental > Aquatic > Marine >... | reverse complement strand
TAGTTAAGATGCCAAGGCTTGATTTATTTGGAAAAACAAAGTAAAGTGAATATTTCAGGATATCAAAGCCTGCCTTATTTAATTAAATATGACAATATCAAGAGGACAAATGTATAGACAATTATATGGCTTAGGCTCATTAGAAGCAGGAGCACCATCTATAAAATATGAAGGTGATATTAGACCAGATATGGCTTCATCACCTGATCCAAACGCAGATTTAAATAATCAATATCAAGATGCTTTACAACAAGGTCTTATTCCTAAATCAATGACCTTTGATGAATTTAAAGAAATGTTAAGAGAAATGTCTGCTCAAGGTGGTTTGATGAGACAAAGATATGGTTTAGGTAGCATTGTTAAAAAAGCAGTTAAAAGTGTTACAGGAGCCGTTAAAGATATTGCAAGTTCTGATATTGGTAAATTAGCATTAGGAGCAGGTGCTATCTATGGTTTAGGTGGAGGATTTGGTCCTGCAGGATTTAGCATGTCAAGACTTCCAGGTATTGGTGGTTTCTTTGCACAGTCAGGAGCAGCACCCGGTTCATTTAGATTTGCTCAAGACATTGGAGTTAAACAAGGATTAATTCCTAATTTATTAAGTAAGGCAGGAAAAGCTTTAACTTCTAAAGAAGCTATGTTTGGTTTAGGTGGAGCAGCATTAGGTTTACTTTCTGAGGCAGGTTTATCAGAAGATGAAATTTTAAGAGCACAAGAAAACCCAGAAGTATTAAGAGGTTATTTAAGATCAAGTTATAAAAGAGTTAACCCTAATGCTAGTGATCAAGAAGTAGAAACTTTTGTTACAGAAAATACTAGAGAGTATAGAAACAAAGGTGGTATTATGAGAATAGGTTATGCAGGTGGCACAGATAAAAGATCAATGATTTTAGATATGTTAAAAAGAGGAGCCGATGCTGATACGATAAAAGAAATTACAGGTGCTTCTGATACGGATATTGAAGAAGCTATTACTTTTTTTAAATACGGACAAGCTGGAGTACCATTACCTACATTTGATAAATCTGGAAAAATGATTGACGATGGTTTGTACAAAGGTAGAGAAACTAGACCTGAGAATAAAGCAATGGGTGGAAGAATAGGTTATGCAGATGGTCCTGAACCTGAAACTTTTTCATATGAAAAATTAGAAGAAGAAATAAGAAAATATCCTAAGATTGCAGCAGAAGAAAAAATTTATGATATTGAACCTGGTTTACTTGAATATATGGAAAAACAAAGAAACAAACCAAAAACTAAAGTAAAACCTTTTCCTATGTATGAAGAACTTTCTCAAGAAGAAAAAGTAAAAGAATTACAAAAGGAATTAGAAAAAGAAGGTATCAATATAGGAATAGGTACATTTTATCCTGATAAAGCAAAAGAAAGAGCCAAAGAATTTGTTGAGTTCTTTACTAAGAAAATACCACAAGGTGCTTCCTATATTAAAGAAGAAGCCTTAGATAGATTAAAAAGATTAGAAGATGTAGAACCTGTTAAGAAGGCTAAAGGTGGTCTTATGGATATACCTGTTAGACAAAACCAAGCAGGGGTTAAGGAATTAGACTATAGAAATAAAGGTGGTTTTGTACCACCAATTGGTATAAAAGAGAAGGCAGATGACATTCCTGCAATGTTGTCTAATAATGAATTCGTTTTTACGGCTGACGCAGTTCGAGCTGCGGGTGGCGGAAGCGTTAACAAAGGTGCACAACGAATGTATAACCTTATGAAAACATTGGAAGGAAGAATAGTATAATGGCTGAAGTACAAACAGTAAGACAAGCATTACCTGAATTTTTAGAAGCACCGGCAAAAACATATTTAGCCGATTTAGAAACAGCAATTGGAGGTATCAAAGGCCTTGATATGTCTAAATTGTATGGCCAACAGTTTGTGGCAGGTCCTGGTGCATTAACAACACAAGCAGAATCTTTAGCAACAGGTTTAGGTGGTTATCAACCTTACTTACAAGCAGCACAAGCTGCAACAGGTCCTACTGCTTATCAAGCGTATATGTCTCCGTATCAACAAGACGTTATTAACGCAACATTAGCAGAATATGATATTCAAGCACAAAAAGGTTTACCAGGTTTAGCAGCAAACGCTATTAGCGTTGGTGCATTTGGTGGTGGTCGAGAAGGTGTACAAAGAGCGGAGTATCAAGCAGCGAGTGACCGAAACAGAGCAGCACTACAAGCACAATTATTACAACAAGGATTTGGTCAAGCACAACAATTAGCAGCACAACAATATGGTCAACAAATGGGATTAGCATCTGCGCTTCCTAATTTATTAGGTCAACAAATTTCTGCTTACACAACATTAGGTGGAGCACAACAAGCAAGAGAACAAGCTAACTTAGAAGCACAAAGACAACTTGCTTTCCAACAAGCATACCAACCATTACAAGCAGCTCAACAATATGGTGCAGGTATTACTTCTTTAATATCAGGATATCCTGGTGGCGTTAAAGAAACAATTACTCCATCACCAACACCATTACAAACTGCATTAGGAGCAGGTACAACTTTAGCAGGATTATATGGAGCGTTTAAGTAATGAGTAGAATTTTAAAAAGACCTATGTTCAGAAAAGGTGGTCCAACACCTGAAGGTCTTATTTCTTTAGTTGAACCTAGAAGACAATATGCTGAAAGTAATTATATGGATTTAATGCAAACACCTGAAGAAATACTTATAACTTCAGTTCCTGAAAGAACTTATGAAATGCCAACACTTAGTGATATAAGTGCTAAAGACATTGCTAGTATTTTTACTGGTGGTGAAACTAAACAAAAAACAACTGGTTTTGAAAAATCACCTGAAGCAAGACCTTCTTTAAAACCAAAAGTTGAATTAACAGATGCAGAACTTGGTATTAATGAAAATGATAATAATGATTCTGATTTAGAACAACAAATAAAAAATATAACAGGTTCTGATTTAAAAACAGTGTATCAAGATTTACTTCCTTTGTTTGAAAAAGAATTAGGAATAGATGGAGATGAAACTAGAAGACAAAAATATATGCAATTAGCACAACTTGGTTTAGGTATCTTAGCACAACCAGGTGGTAACTTAGCCTCAGTCATTGGTCGAGCAGGAATGAAACCTTTAGAAGGTTTAAGTAAAATTTCTGATATGGAAAGAAAAGAAAAACGATTACCTAAAGAACTAGCATTGCAAGCTGCTCTAAGAGAAACAGAACCAGGCTCTTTTCAAAAAGGAGTTAAGGATTTAATGAAATTAGGTTTGTCTAAACAAAAAGCACTTGAAGTTATGACTGAAAGAGGAGAAGCAACTAAAACAGCAACTTATGAGGGCACAGTAAAAAGTTTACAAGAAAAATTAGCAGAAGAAGGAACTGTTTTAAATTCATCTAACGCAAGAGGTACAGCAATTGATTTATTAAAAGCAGAAAGATTAGGTGTACCAACTTATAGTTTCACACCTTTTCCAGAAAAAGGAGCACCTGAAACAGGTGCTTACTATATTATGAAAAACGGTCAATCAGGAAGATATTTTAAAGGTAAATTACTTAAACCAGGAGAAAAAGGTTTTACTGGCGATTTACCATTATAGGAGGATAAATGCCTTACGTTATTCCTCAAGAGGTTTTAGAAACAAATAGTAAGAAAGCAGAAGATGTTGGATTCTTTGAATCAGCGTTAGCAGGTGTTGCCACAGGTCTTTGGAATATCCCAAAAGGTTTTGTTTCATTAGGTGCAGAAATTTATGATTTAGCTGCCGATGCTAATACAGCAAAAGAAGTTGAAAAATGGTTTGATGATGTTAATCCATTTGATGATGAAGCAGAAGCAAGAACCATAGGAAAGATTACACAAGCCATTGCTCAAATAGCCCCTGTTGCTATTGGTGGCGCTTCATTAGGAGCAAGAGCAGCCGCTTCATTTAAAAATACTAATCTAGCAAAAACTATGGCTACTCGTGCTTTAGAAGCAAAGAAAGCAGGTAAGTATATGAGTCTAGCAAGAATAGGTCAAAAATTTACAGGTCCTACTGCAGGTATGATTGCTGGTGGTGCTGTAGGAGAAGGTATTGTTGCTGATGAAGACATAGGTACATTAGCAGATATTTTAAAAGGTACTTCTTTAGAACCATATGCAATTACAATGATGGATAGAGAAACTAAAGAAGGTCGAGATGAAGCTTATAGAAGATTACTTAATAGAGTAAAGTTTGGTACAGAAGGAGCTTTATTCAATCTTGCTTTATTAGGAGCAGGTCGTGGTATTCAGAAATTAAGAAAACCTGGTGAAGATCTTGCTATAAAAGAATATTCTGAAAATGCTTTAAAAAGAGGTTTAGAAAAATTTGGTATTCTTGGTTTAAGACCTGAAGGCCCAGGAACTAAATTAACTTTTGAAGCCCAACAATCAGCCTTTGGTCAAATTAAAGCTGTTGAGTATGGAGCAGGTAAAGCCGTTGATAAATTTACTAAAGCTATGGATGAAGTATTTCCTGCTATCGAAAAAAATTATTTATTAGCAGATAAAGGTATTACAACATCAGATGCTGCAAGAACTAAATTTTTAGATGAAATTTATGATATTTTAGCACCTGCTTCAGGTAAAAGTGAAGATGTACTTTTAAAAGAAGTATCTAGAAAAAGAGCCATAGAAGCAGCAGGAAAAATAGATCCAACAAAACCACAGGCATTATTTAAATATAGCGACTATCAATTAACACCTAAATTAAAAAAAATATTACAACAAGTTAAAGATGCGGGTGGTGATCCTAGACAATTAAGAAGAGCCATCATTAATTTTAGACAGTCAATTGATAATATGTCAGGTAGATTTTTACAAGGAACATTGCCTAAAGAAACAGCTGATACAATTAAATCTCAGTTAGGTAAATATTTAACAACTGAATATAAAATGTTTAATCAATTAAATCCTTTTCAAAAATATAAACCTACAGCAGAACAACTTGCAAACGCAAAACGTTTATTAATGGATGATAGAATAAATGGGTTTGTTAGAAGAAACGGTTTAGAAAGTCCTGAGATGATGACTATTGCTCAAAGAGTAGAAATTGAAAAAGCTGTTGATAATGAAATCAATCAATTTTTAAAAATTAAATCTATGGATGAATTAGATTTAATCGAAGAAGCATCAAAAGGTTTAAAAGAAGATGGTGTCTCTGCTAACATAGCAAGACCTACTAAAGAAGAAATCCAATCTGTAAATGTTAATCCTAGTGTTTTAAAACAAAGAGTTTTATTACCTTGGCAAAGAGAACTTGCAGGAGTTATCAAAGATCCAAGATATACTTTTTATTCTACAGTAGGTAAGCAAGCACATTTAAATTACACTTTAAGATATATGGATGAAATTTCTAGAATAGGTTCTAGTGGTAAAAACAAATTTATATTTAATGCAGATGAGATTGCAGATGTAGATAAATTAAACCCTCTTAAATTTAAAAAAGTTCAAAAAGGTGCAATGCCTGGTTTATCAAAACTAGAAGGTAAATACATTCGTGCACCACAGTATGATGCTATATTTGATGTAACAAGCAATTGGTTGAATAGAAGTAGTGTAGGAACAATGTATAAATATATGATACTTGGACCAAAAGCAGTTTCTCAAATTTCAAAAACAATATTATCACCTATTACACATATGCGTAACTTTATAAGTGCAGGTGCTTTTGCAGCTGCTAACGGTGCTATCTTCCCAAATTTCGGTGATATTAAAACTTTAGCACCTAAATTTTTAGGTGGTCAAGGTGTGTTCGGTGAAGCAAAAAGATTAACCTATAATAGAATTATGGGAACAATGACTAAAGCAGATGATGCATTGTACGAACGTTTGTTAAGAGTTGGAGTGACAGATTCAAACGTAGTAAGAGGCGAGTCGCAAAGACTTTTAAAAGATGTCTTAACTGATCCACAAGCAGCTGAAGCAAATGCCTTTAGAAATTTAGCAGACTCAAAAGGTAGAATACAAAAAATATATGGTAAACTTCAAGATGCGTATGTAGGTGAAGATGATTTTTGGAAAATTGTAACTTGGAATTTAGAACGTAATCGTTATGAAAACCTTGCAAAAAAAATAGGTATAACTAAAGATAATTATTTAAGTGTTCTTGCTGAAGATAGTGCAAGAGGAAATTACTTTAGAAAACTAACACCAAGAGCGGAATATGCTGCTCAATCTTATCAAAATTTTTTAGATGAATTAGCGGGTAACTTAGTTAGAAACAATGTACCTAATTATGGTTATGTTGGTCGAACAGCGAGAGCATTAAGACAATCTCCTTTTGGAAACTTTATAGCCTTTCCTTTAGAGATTATGAGAACAGGAAATAATATTTTTCAAACTTCTATTGATGAAATTACGAGTGGTATACCTGAATTAGTTTCTCAAGGTTATAGAAGACTTTTTAGTTTTGGAACAACGGTTGGTGGTATACCTGCTGTTACAGCTGAAATTTATAAAGCAAAAAATAATGTTAGTAATGATGAGATGGAAGCGTTAAGAAGATTTGTTCCTGAATGGTCAAAAAATTCTGTTTTAGTTCCAACAGGTAGAGATGAAAAAGGTTATTTGAAATATATAGATTTTAGTTATTCTAATGCTTACGATGCTTTATTACGACCTTACCGTGCTGTGTTAAATGAAATTGCAGATGGCGAAGCAACAAATGCTTCATTAAAACAATCTTTAGCAAAAGGATTAACAGATGGGTTTATTGAATTAATGCAACCTTTTGCATCTGAATCTATATTTACAGAAGCATTACTAGACTCTACATTTAGAAGAGGTATTGGCAGAGGCGGAAGACCTGTATGGTCTGAATCGGATGATCCTTTTGTAAAAATTCAAAAAGGTGTATTCCATGTTGCAAAATCTTTAGAGCCAGGATCTATTCAACAATTTAAAAGACTAGGTTATGCTGCAAGAGGTAAAACAGATCCTAAATATGGAGAAAGTTTTGATCTTCAAAATGAGTTACCAGGTTTAATGGGTTTTAGAAATATACAATCAAATCCTGAAAAAGGTTTAATTTTTATGACAACACGTTTTGGTTCTAGTCTTAAAAAAGATGAAAACTTATTTACATATCCATTATTAAGAGGAGGTAGAGTTTCATCAAAAGATATAGTTGATGTTTATAAATATTCTGAGTCAAGAAGATTTCAAACTATGAGAGAGATGTATAAAAATATTGATGCCGCTAGAAGATTAGGAATGAGTGATGCTAAAATTAGAAAAACACTTTCTGAAAGAAAAGGTTTAAGTAAAGATGTAGTTAATAGTATTATGAGAGGTGATTATTTACCTGATAGACCAAGCAAATTCTTTGTTGAAAGAATGAATAAAATTAATAGAGATTTAAATGAAAAAGAAGGTGTTAGTTTACCTAATCCTTATTATCAAGCATTACCTAAAATAATTGAAATTATTAATGAAAACAGAAACAAAGATTTATTAGGAGATGAATTAAAATTACCTGAAGAACCACCAATTTTACAAAAACCAACACCACAGGCAAGTATACAGACACCTCAGTTAAATACTCCACAGATCAATAATCAAGTAGTAGCACAAAATTCAACTGCCTTTAGTCCAACTAACCAAGGGTTGACACCTGTGGAAAGTGCTTTATTATCCGAGGAGGAAAAACAAATACGACTTAGACAAAGAGGATTAGCATAATGGCTGTAGATAAAAGAATAAAATATGAAGACAAAGGACCTGTAATACAAGGTGGCGTACAGAATTATTTAGGTAAACAACCACAAGTTATGGCTCCTAGAAAATGGAAATCTGCACCAGATAAGCCAGCTACAGAATTAGCATACATTACAGAAGCTGAGAAAAAATTAATTATGAAAGCCGATATCCACGGTGGGTTAGAACGTGGACCTAATATGGGCCCATCTGGTATTATGTCATTAGATAGTTTTGGTGATGCTGATGCTGGTATGTCTGGTGGATTATCTGGAGGAGATGTAAGCGCAGCTGAATCTGGAAGTAGTTTTGCTGGAGCAAATACTATTAGTGATAGCTATGGAGCTGGATTAAGAGGTGGTTATATTGCTTCAGGCGCTGGTTCAGGAACAAGATTAAATGAACCACAAAGTGTTTTAGATGTAGTTAAAGGACTTCAGTCAAAATATAATTTTAATCCAAATAGACGTTCTGGAATGCTTGGAAATGTTGTGTCTGGAATTATGGGATTAATAAATCCACTTGCTGGATTATTTACTAGAGGTATTAATTATGCTAGACAAAATTTAGGACCTACATTTGATAGATTTAGAAATGCACCAACATTAGATAGATTTTTAAATCCTGAAAAATATGTAAATCAACCATATGTTATTGGTTCTAATCCAATGGATACACAAAGATTTAATAGAAGCCAATTTGGTCAAATATATAATTATCCAGAATATAATAAATTTCAAAAAGAATATGAAGAAAAAATTAATAGAGATTTATTAACAAATCCTGAAACTGAAATTTTTGATTTAACTGGAGGTGGTATTAATTCTTTGAGAAGTACATTAGAAGTTCCTAATTTTGATATAGCAAATCAATTTGCTGAAGTTACAAAACAAGATTTAGCAAGATTTAATACACAATATAAAGATTTTCAAAAAAATGATTTAGAAACTTTAAAAGAACTTGGAATAGTTAATCCTACTATGACTGAATATGAATTCAATCAACTTAAACAAGGAAATATAACTCAACCTGGAACATACATAGGATAATGGCTAGAAAATCTGCATTAGAAAAAATTGAATATCACGAAAAAATTTGCAGAATAATGCAAAAGCAAACGTTTGAACAAATTGCAGATTTAAGAAAACAAATTAGAAGAATGGAATGGATATTAATAGTTATTGGTGTTTTCTTAGTAATGGAATTTGATAGCGCAAGAATTTTCTTTAAAACAATACTTGAAATAATTTTCTAAATAATTATATATGTTGCAGGTGCACAATAACGTGGCCTATTAAACTTGCTTAAATATAAGGAGAATAATATGACAGCATTAGACATAATCAATAAGTTCAATAAAGACGTTTGGAATCATTCAGACAAATTGTTTGGAGATGTTTTTGATAACATGTTCAGTAATTTATCTATGGGTTCAGCATCTCAATCTTTCCCTTTTCACAATGTTGTGAAGTATGGCAAAGGTGAATACGGTATCGAGTTAGGACTTGCAGGCTTCAATAAGAAGAATGTTAAAGTTCAATACAAAGATGGTGTATTAACAATCTCTGGTCAAGTTAATGATCAAGAAAAAGAATACCTAGAAAAAGGTTTAGCATTTAGAAAATTCTTTAAACAATTTGCTTTACACGATAAAGCAGTTGTTAACGATGCTAAGATGGAAGATGGTGTATTAACTGTGAAGTTAGGTGTTAATGAACCAGAAGAAATCAAACCTTTGGATATAGAAATTAAATAATTATATCCATTTTTTAAGTTCTTCGCCCATAATTTCTGTGGCGATGTTTACTTTCTTACGAAGGGATTTGACGATTTTATCATCGACAGTCCCTTCGGCAATGATATCAATATAAGTCATAGGTTTTTCTTGACCAATACGATCAATCCTTGCTTCAGACTGTTGACGTTTTTCCAAATCATAACCATTAGAATAATAAATCATTGTACTAGCACCTGTTAAAGTAATTCCATAACCACCTGTTTGTGGTGTGCCTACAATAAATCTAACAGGAGAATTAGGATCTTGAATTTTTTTAATTGCTTTTTGTCTATCATCTGTTGAGGTATCACCATAATAAGTTACAACCGAATTTTCGCCATATTTTTTTGATATAGACTCAACAATTTTTTTAATATCATATCTGTAATGAGCCCAAATAACAGCCTTACCTTCAACTTCTTCTAATATATCCATCAGTTCATTTAAACGATTGTTTTTTATTTCTTGAGTTGTGCCATCATCAGAAGTGAAATGGCCACAAGTAATTTGATGTAATCGCATTAATTGAGTAATAACTGTTGCTGTTGTAACCATCTTACCATTTAAAAATGCAATGGCTTGTTCTTTCATAGTTTTATAAACTTTTTTCTGTTCATCACTTAATTCAATAATACGTTTAGTGTATGTTTTAGGTGGTAAATCTAAACAATCATCTTTTAAAACTCTGTCTGAAAATTGAGAAATTTTTTCTGATAGTTCTCCCAAATTTCTATAACCGGTTACAATATTAACTTGTCTACCTGCTACATTAATTGATCTCATAAAAGCATATCTTGCTCTAAAACTATAATAAGATGGATGGTCTAATAAGATTGGATCTAAAAATTCACACTGCGAATATAAATCTAAAGGTGATTTAGTTACAGGAGAACCTGTAAGTATTCTTCTGTATTTACAGAATCTCGCTAATGATAAAATATTTTTAGTTCTTTTAGCACTAGGATTTTTTATAGTTGTTGATTCATCAACACCTACTAAACTATTGTGACAGTATAAAAATTTTTGTGCAAACAATAAACCTTTCTTAGTAGAAAAGGCTTCAACATTCATAATTAAAATATGTAGTTCAGCGCCTGTTTCAAATAAAGGTTTAAGTTCTTTAGCATTAGGATCAGTTCTCCACAAACCTATTTTTTTATGGATGTAATCAGGTAAATGAGCAGGTATTTCAGAGTCAAACCAATTTTTATACACACCTTTAGGTGCGATAATTAATGCTCCATTGATCTTGCCAGCGTTATAAAGCATAGCAATATTGTCAATAAGTACCTTAGATTTACCCGTACCCATTTCCATAAAATAAGCAAATACTTCTCTTTCCCAGGATTTATTTAAGGCTTTAGCTTGATGAGCAAAAGGCTTGCTTTTAAATTTATAATTCATATTTAATAATTCTTTCTATTGAATTCGTATATATTATAAGGTATAAAATGTCAATGCAAGAAAGCATAGATTACAAAAATTTAAAATCAAATTCTCAATCCATAGTATATGTAATACAAGATATACCTGGAACTAGAATAGGTGCACCTAAAATAAATATAGTTGGAGCGACCCAGTTTGGACAATTAAAAGTTTTACTTCCTGAAAATTCACAAATTATTTTAAGTCCTGCCTATGTTATAACAACTTTAAAACAGAAATTAAAAGATTATAAATCAAAAGATTATTTACTACTTACAGGCGATCCTGCCATAATTGGTGTTGCTTGTTCTATAGTTTCTGACTTGACAAATGGAAAATATAAATTATTAAAATGGGATAAACAAGAAAGGAGATATTATCCAGTCGAAATTGATTTATACAATAAGACTTGACAATAAAAAAATAAACAACTATATAGAAAGGATAGAAAGTTATGACAATAGATTTTGAAAATGATAGAATACAATCTGTGGAACAAATAGATTCCGCTAAAAGATTGTCAGATAAAGTAATTGAGTTAAAAGATTTAGAGGACGAAATTTCTAATGCTGAAGCATCTATAAAAAAATTAAAAGAAAAAGCATTACAGTTATCTGCAGTAGAAATACCTGCAATGATGGATGAAATGCAAATTACAAAATTAAAGCTGAAAGATGGCGAGTCAGTAGAAGTCAAAAAAATCTACGGCGCATCTATTCCAAAAGATCAACAGGAAGCAGCTTTTGAATGGCTTCGTAACAACGGTCTAGGTGATGTTATTAAAAATGACATTACCGTTACCTTTGGTCGTGGCGAAGATAACAAGGCAGCACAATATGCTGTCCTTGCACGAGGTCAAGGATTTGAACCTGTCCAAAAGATTGGTGTAAATCCAATGACACTCAAGGCACTGGTCAGGGAACGTCTTGAATCTGGACAAGATGTTCCTACTGACCTATTTAAACCGTTTGCAGGTAACCAAACTAAAATAACAAGAAGATAAGGAGAAACGCGAAATGAGTGAAGCGAAACAAGTAGCAACAAAGAAGGATAACCTTCCTTCTGCTTCTTTATTTGAAGCAGATGCACATCTAGGTTTTGAGAATGTGAAGTCAGAATCAATGGCTCCACCAATCTTAAAACTATTACAGAATGGTTCAGCAGAAGCACAGAAACGTAATCAAAATTATGTTGAAGGTGCAGAACCTGGAATGTTCTTAAATACTGTTACGAAACAGTTATACAATGGTGATAAAGGAATAAATGTTATTCCTTGTTATTATAAACTTGAATATCAAGAGTGGGCAGATTATGGAACAGGTTCTGGTAGACCTGAAATGATCTATCCTGATACTTCTGATATTATAGAGAAAACTACAAAGGGACCTGATGGAAAAGATAGATTACAAAATGGTAATTATATTTTAACTGTTGGTCAACACTTTGTAATTATCTTAGGTGAAAAAGGATCCGAAACTGCGATGATATCTATGAGTTCGTCTCAAGGTAAGATTAGCAGAAAATGGAATTCCATGATGAAGTCTATTAGTTTAGATGGTAAGAATGGTCCTTACACACCACCATCGTTTAGTCATATCTACAGATTATCTAGTGTATTAAACACAGGTAAAGGTAATCAATGGTACGGTTACAATGTAGAGAAAAAGGGAATGTTGGAAGACGCTAAAATGTATGAACGAGCAAAGAAGTTCTACAATAGTCTTTCTAGCAGAGCTTAAATGAGTTCGGGGGCGGCCGAGATGCTTCGTCCCGCCCCTAAACATACAAACGGTGGACATGAGTAACATAGATAAATTTATAGATATATTTGGTGGATCATTTAGTGCTTACGGTCAAACTCGTAAGACAGAAGAGTATGATGAAAGAGGTAAACATAAAACAAAATCTTTCATAATAAAAAAGATTCCAAGTACAAAGATGTTTCAAGACCATTTAGATGGTGTTGATCCCGCATTAGGTATTATTCCAATCAATGAAGAAAACAAATGTAAGTGGGCTTGTATTGATGTTGATGTTTATAGCGGACTTGATCATAAAGAAATAGTTAACAAAATTAAAAAACATAAGTTTCCATTAATAGTATTTAGATCAAAATCAGGTGGTGCTCATATATTTTTATTTACAAAAAAATTTTTACCTGCTGCATTATTTAGAGCAAAGTTAAAAGATATGGCTTCCATATTAGGATTCGCTAGTGCAGAAATTTTTCCAAAACAAAATCAAGTTGATATGAGTAAAGGTGGTACAGGTAGTTTTTTAAATTTACCTTATCATAATGTTAGTTCAACAATGAGATATGCTATTAAAGAAGATGGCTCGGCTATGACCTTAGAAGAATTTTTTAAAGTTTATGACGAAGTTGCTTTAGAAGAGTTAGAAAAATTACAAATCAAAGAAGAAAAAGAAAAGGATGATATGTTAAAAGGAGCGCCTCCTTGTCTTATGTTTATTTCTAAACAAGGCATACCTAAAGGTCAGAGAAATAATGCATTGTATAACTTTGGCGTTTATTTAAAAAAGAGATTTCCTAGCAATAGACAATGGGAAAGTAAGTTACATGTTTATAATGATAAATATTGTAAACCAACTGTAGATACAGCAGAAGTAGACGGTATTATAAATTCTCTAGATAAAAAAGATTATCAGTATAAATGTAAAGATGAACCTATTGCATCGTTTTGTAATTCTAAAAAATGTGTCTTGCAAGAATTTGGTGTAGGGGGAGACGAGTTGCCAGGAGCTGAAATAATTGAAATACAAAAATATGATTCTGATCCACCTTTATTTTTTGTAACCATAGAAGATCAACAAGTAACAGTTGAGTCTTCAGAACTACATGATCCTGATAAATTTTCTTTAAAATGTTTAGAACAAATAGGACAAGCAATGCCACCTATAGGCAAACACATATGGAGAAAGGCAATAAATAAATTATTAAAAGGAACAATACCAATAGAGGCACCTGAATCAACAAAAGTTGATGTACAATTAAAAGAACTATTGACTGAGTTTACTTTAAAGATACCAGGCAAAGAATGGAAAGATGTATTTAGAGGTCTTGCTTATACTGAAAATGGTATGAGTTATTTTAAATATAAAGACTTTTGGAAATATTTAATAAGAACTAAATCTTGGTCTGACAAACAATATACAAAACAAAAAACGGCTAGGATGTTAGAACATCTTTTTAAAGCAGAAGAAATACAAGGAAAGATAGATGGTAAAAGTATTAGGTATATGGCAGTTAAACAACAAGAAATACAGAAGCCTATTGTAAGAAAAGATAATATGAAGGAGCCACCTTTTGCATAGAACTATTATACCCGGGCCTCCTGGTACAGGAAAAACACATCGACTGATGTATCATCTTGAAAAAGAATTAAAGACAACAGAGGCAGATAAAATTATTTACATAGCCTTTAGTAATGCAGCTGCTAATGAAGCAAAGAAAAGAATTACAAATGATAAGGTACACGTAAGCACAATGCATTCTTTTGGTTCTCAGTCTTTAGGTATTAATCCAAAACAACAACTTTTAAAAAATGATAAATGGAAAGGTTTTAAAAATTTTTCTACCTATTGTTCTGACTTGTCTTTTGAAACTTATATTAATGACTCAGGCCATCCTCAATATAAAAACTCACATATGAAAATTATTGAATTTGCTAGAAATAAAAAACTGTCTTTACAAGATGCAGCTATAGAATTGGAGTTACATTATAGCACCGATATATGGCTTACAGAACAAATAGAACAAGATTTAAAAACATATAAAAAAACTACAGGTATGGTTGAATACTCTGATATGATTTCCAAGTTTGTCGAGGAAGATAAATGTCCACCACTTAATATTGTCTTCCTCGATGAAGCACAAGATCTAAGTCCTTTGCAATGGGATATGTTCTTTTATATTGAATCTAAATGTGAAAGATCATACGTTGCAGGGGACGATGATCAAACTATTTATACGTTCCAAGGTGCTGACCCTAGTATCTTCATTAATTTAAAAGGTACAGTAGATCCACAGATACAATCAAGAAGAGTTCCTAAAAAAATACATAAACTAGCAGAGTCTATCTTTCCTTATATGTCTCAAAGATTAGAGAAGGAATGGGAACCTAGAGATGCAGAAGGAGAAATATTTACTGATAAAGATTTTTATGAATTAGATTTTAAAGAAAAAACTTGGTTTATTCTAACAAGAACAAATAAAATGTTATCTGCATTGAAGGATCATTTATATAGATTAAATTTAAGATTTGATGCCAAACAACACGACTTGTTACCTGAAGATATGTTAACAGCATATAGAGCCTGGATAAGGTTAAACAAAGGTGCATCAGTTGATAAACAAGAAGTAGAAAAACTATGGAAGTATTTTACTGTTAAAGGTGGTCATGTTGTTAGAGGTTATGCAGGCGGAAAAACATTAAATACTATTACTTCAATTACTTTAGATGAATTGAGAGAACAACACGGATTACTAGCGACGGGTAGCTGGGAAACATTAAATTTTCCAGAGACAAGTAAGGATTACATTAAAACGATTCTAAACAATGGAGACGATTTAATGAAACCTGCGAGAATAAAATTATCTACAATACATAGTGTTAAAGGTGAAGAAGCAGACAATGTTGTTTTATTTACTGATCTAGAAAGAATTATTTATGATTCAGCACAAAAAGATGCAGATCCAGAACATCGAACATTTTTTGTAGGTATAACAAGAGCAAAAGAAAACTTATTCATAATGAGTCAAGGTTATGAATATCAATATAACATAGGAGCACCATTAATATGACAACACAAGATGACATAGAGAAAGCATTTCCACAATCAAGGCAGGTAGGTGGAAACCATTATAAATCTTTTCACATTCAACCATATGAGTTTATCTCTAAAAATAATCTTTCCTTTTTTCAAGGGAACGTTGTGAAGTACGTTTGTAGATACTTGAATAAAAAAGGCATAGAAGATTTAGAAAAAATTATTCACTATTGCGAATTAGAAATACTTAAGATAAAAGGAATGAAAAAAAGAAATGAGAAATAAAATATTAAAATTTACAGACAAGATAACAGCGTGGCATCATAAAGTATTTATGTACGTTGCAAAAAAATCTAAAACAAGTTTGTGGTTCACTTTCTTGTTATTGTTTTTAGCAGTATATGAAATTTTTGAACATTTTATTATTCCTGCAATTTTAATTTGGTGGGGATTTTTTAAATGATGTTTGAAGCACAAAAAGAATGGAATTGTCCTGAAGAGTTCCCTGATTTAAGTAATGCTAAATATATTGCTATTGACTTAGAAACTAAAGATACTGAATTAAAATCTAGAGGATCAGGTGCTATACAAGGTAGAGGAGAGATTGTAGGTATTGCCGTTGCTGTAGAAGGTTGGTCAGGTTACTATCCTATTGCACACGAAGGTGGTGGTAATTTAGATAAAAGAATTGTTTTAGAATGGTTTAAAAAAGTTTGTGCAACAGATTCAGTAAAAATATTTCATAATGCAATGTATGATATATGTTGGATTAAATCATATGGAATAAAAATTAACGGTCATATTATGGATACTATGTTAATGGCATCTTTAATTGATGAAAATAGATTATGGTATACATTAAACAGTGTTGCCTTTGATTATCTTGGTGAAGTAAAAGATGAAAAAGCATTAAAAGAAGCAGCAGATTCTTGGGGTATAGATGCCAAAAAAGAAATGTATAAACTACCTGCAATGTATGTAGGTAATTATGCAGAAAAAGATGCTGAACTTACATTAGAATTATTTAAAACACTCTCACGAGAAATTAGAAAACAAAATCTTACAGAGATATTTAATTTAGAAACCCAATTGTTTCCTTGTTTAATTGATATGAAATTCAAAGGCGTTCGAGTGGACGTAGAAAAAGCGCATCGATTAAAAAAAGAATTAAGTGAACAAGAAGAACAACTGATACAACAAGTACAAAAAGAAACAGGAATAGAACCTCAGATATGGGCTGCAAGAAGTATTGCACAAGTTTTTGATAAACTATCTTTACCTTACGAAAGAACCGAGAAGACAAACTCACCTTCATTTACTAAAAACTTCCTTTCCACACATCCTCATCCTATTGTTAAAAATATAGCAAAAGCAAGAGAAATAAACAAGGCACATACAACTTTTATAGATACTATATTAAAACATGAATATAAAGGCAGAATACACGCAGATATCAATCCAATTAGATCAGACCAAGGAGGTACAGTTACAGGTAGATTTAGTTATGCTAATCCTAATCTTCAGCAGATTCCTGCAAGAAATAAAGATTTAGGGCCAATGATTAGATCACTGTTTATACCTGAAGTCAATCACAAATGGGGTTGCTTTGACTACTCACAACAAGAACCAAGATTAGTAGTGCACTACGCAGCATCAACAGAACCAATTTGCTTTGATGAATCCGTTAATAATATTGTAGATAAATTTAAAGGTAACTCAGTAGACTTTCACCAAACAGTTGCTGATATGGCAAATATTTCTAGAACTAATGCTAAAACAATTAACCTTGGATTATTCTATGGTATGGGAAAAGCAAAACTACAGGCTGAATTAGGTTTAAATACAAAACAAGAAGCAGAAGATTTATTTAATCAGTATCATCAAAACGTACCTTTTGTTAGAGACCTTATGAATTATACATCTAAACAAGCGCAAACATCAGGATCAATAGGAACATTGTTAGGTCGTAGATGTAGATTTAATAAATGGGAACCAAATCAATTTGGTATGCATAAACCAATGGACTTTGAAGAAGCTGAAAGAACATATGGTCGAGGTAGAATTAGAAGAGCCTTTACCTACAAAGCATTAAATAAATTAATTCAAGGATCAGCAGCAGATATGACTAAAAAAGCTATGGTTGATTTATACAATGAAGGCATAATACCTCACATACAAATACATGATGAATTAGACATATCTATTGAATCAGATGAAAAAGCAAAAAAAATAATTGAAATTATGGAAAATGCTGTTAGTTTAAAAATCCCTAATAAAGTTGATTACGAATCAGGATCAACTTGGGGAGATATTTATGACTAATGGCTTATTTAAACGCAAACATACCAGCAACCTATGCACAAATTAAAAGAGAATATCTCTATGATCTTAAAAGCCATCATGGAGAGGTTGAAGATTGTATCATTTTTGGTATCACTGCGATCACTGGTCGTCCAATTCTCTTTCATGCGATTATGGAAAATGGTGCGATCTTTTATCGACTCCCAATCTCTGCTTTCATTCAAAGAGGCTTTGATCCAGAAAAAGTTCCTAAACGTAGACTTGATGAGTTGGAGTTATGGAATTGTTTCAGTTATTATCCTTCTGTTCATTCTTGGGATATCTTAGACGGACAATCAGGCAAGTATATAGGTAAAGATAAAAAATGGCATTCAGGTGCCTATTTATTTACTGTTGACTTTGCACACCCGGAGAGTAATATCCTCGACACAGATCATTCTGAAATTCCGCACGAACATAAGTGCGCACACATACTTGCCTTAGATGATGGCAACTATGCAGCTCAACCTAACAATAGAATTATATGGGACATCCCTTCTTTTACTGTGAAAGATGGTGTGCCTGATTGGAAGGTTCAAACGTCTGAATGGAATGTTGAAGACACACGTAAATGGAGAACTGAAGATACGGACAACTTCTTTTACGAAATTGAGGAGAAAAAAAATGAGTTTAAATAAACAACTATGTATTGATTGTAATCATGAATGTCATTGTATTGGACAAGGTTTCAATGTTAGTGAAAGCATTTGTGATGCATGTGATTGTTTATTTTGTAATCACGAGATAAACCAAACAAAGGAGAAAAACATGAACTGGATTAAAAAACAGTGGCAAAAATTTATAGATTGGGTTTTTAAAGGCTTCTATAAATAGTTATGTCCAAGATAAATGAAGAGACGGCCGTAAAGACTGATCTGAAAACGATCGGGATGATCATTGCTGGCGCAGGTTTTGCAGTCTATATGTACATTGGTATGACTAATACCATTAATACTTTAGAGACAAGACTTCAGTTAATGGAAGCAGATTTATTAAAGAAGGCAGATCAAATACCTGTTGATAAAGAACAATTTTTTCTTTTGGAATCATTGGCAGAAGATACTGAGAAACAACAAAAGATATTAGAAGAAAACCTACACGTTAAAGTTATGCTTATGCAGGCTGAAAAGGAGATTGAAAAGTTAAAAAAAGATGTTGAAAAGCTTAAAGACGCAACAAGAGATATTCAATTTAGCAATGGGAATGGAAACGGGCATTAACGCAGGAACCCTCCAGGAATATGATTACACTTGCGAAGACTTTGAGTGTGAATGGAAACAAATAACAGAGTATTGGAGAAAATAATATGAGTTTAGTTATAGTTCTTTGTCTATTTATTAATGGTGAATTAGTTGAACATAGAATGCAACAATCTATTTCTGACTGTTTAAAACATAAAAGAGAACTAACTCGTAATTTAGAGATGAATAATAAAGAAGCTAGATGTGGGGAAATGGAAGTAGAGTTAGTAAAAAATGCTGATGGTAGTATGGCCGTTGGCAAGATAATGAATAGTAAATAATGGAAACTCTAGGCATAGCTATTGTAATTGTAGGAGTTTTAGTATATTTGGCTTTAAATGAAGACTAACTTATTAGTACATAAACATCTGATTGTGCGCGCCGAATCCAAACGGCCACCGAAAGATGAAGAAGCAATTGTAGATTGGATGAGAGATTTCGTAGAAAGTATAGGGATGAAAATTTTAATGGGACCATTTGCTAAATACCTAGAAATTCCAGGTAATAGAGGTTTAACAGTTGCAGCGATAATTGAAACTTCACATATTGTAATGCATACTTGGGATGAATTAAATCCTGCAATGATACAATTAGATGTGTATTCTTGCGGTGAATTTGATGAACATGATATTTGTAAAAAGATTGCAAAAGATTTTGAATTGACTAAGATAGAATATAAATATTTAAACAGAGAAACAGGTTTATCCGATATTTCTGGAGGTATATTAAATTATCGAAAATGAAACTTACAGCTAATATCAGTTTAGACGAACTGATAAAGTCACAAGTTGCCGAGCGTAAAGGCATCAACAATAATCCATCACCAATGCAAATAGAAAATTTAAAAGCATTGGCAGTAAATATTTTACAACCCATACGTAGTCATTTCGACAGGCCTCTGATTATAAGTTCGGGATTTCGTTGTGCAGAATTATGTATCGAGATAGGATCAAAAATTACCAGTGAACATTGTGCAGACAATAAATCAGCAGCAGCCGACTTTGAAATCCCAGGAATAGATAATAAAGAATTAGCACAATGGATAAGAGATAACCTCATTTGGAATCAATTAATTTTAGAGTTCTACAAAGAAGGAGAACCATCATCAGGGTGGGTCCATTGCAGTTATTCATCAGACTTAAATAAAAAAGAAAGTCTCATTGCATATAGGGAAGATAATAAGGTAAAGTATAAACCGTGGTAAAAACAATTAAATTAGGGCACATAGATACAGTTAATGGCATTTGCCCAGAATGCCAAGAAGATACAATTTTAGTTGCAATCGTAACTGATTTTTATAGATGCACAAATTGTGGTTATGACGTTAAACAATATGTTAATGGTTCAATTAAATATTTAAAATTAGAAGATCAAGACGTAGAATGGCTAAGAAAAAATCATCCATAGGTTCAATAACTTTCATCAAAGAATTTCCAAGAAAGCGTCCAGGTAGACACGCTAAATCATTTAATAAAAGATTACCAAAAAGAAAAAAAGCAAGAGGACAAGGATGAAGTCTTTAGTAGTCATAGTAGTATTATTATCTGGCCCTGATAACCTAGAAAAAAATTATTATCCTGTTGATACGGAAGATAATTGTACTGTAGTTGGTCAAAGAATAATTGAACAAATTGCAAAGTACAGAGACAACATTGGTGAACACCAGGGTTGGTATACTTTAGATAATAAATTAGTTGTTGGACACTATTGTAGTATTAAGTAGATTCTTGTTCCTTACAGGAAAAATTAACTAAGAGTTTATTTTTATTTACTTCTTCAACACCTATTTCTCTTATAGCACCCATAGCATTAATAAAACCTGCGGTTGCACAATCAAAATGGTCCTTATATCTGCCTATTTCAACAGGTTGAGTACATTGTTGCGCAATTACAGAACATATTTGAATTACTAATAAAAATTTCATTTTAGCCTTGACTGTTTAAAAATAAAGTCCTATATATAGGATATTAAAATAAATAAATGAAAGGATATGTTAAATGACTGACTTTAGCAAGTACAAAAATATAACGGTTGACAATCAGACCTATGAGACAGTCACAAAACTACAAACTAAGATGACACCTGATGTTAAACTTAGTCGTAGTCAAGTGATAAAAACTTTAGTAAGAGAGAAAGCGAGAAAGTTAAATGGCAAGTTGGATAAAAAACAATCTTAGACAAGACGAAGTTGAACGAGAAAAACTTCCAGAGCAAAAACTATGGAAGGCAGTTCTATCACAAGCAGTTTATGAAGCCTGCACTAACTTTTATCAAGGTAGTCCATTGACAGCTGCAGAAAGAGGTAGAGCAAAAAATTGGATTAACATTTTTAATCCTGATTTTAAACAAGTGTGTGAATGGGCAGGTTATAATCCTGAATACATTTTGTTTAAAGCAAAACAACTTGAGGTTAAAAAGGATAGAATTAATGAAGAGATTTCTTTGAAAAGAAAACATTATCGTGAGGCTAGAAACGAAGTAGTAATTCTAGAAAGTATATCATGAGCGGTAAGATAGTTTGTAATGCTTGTATGGGAAATGGGTACAGAAGAATTTGGAAAGATCAAAATGAAAAGGAAAAGATCATAATTCAATGTGCTAAATGTAATTCTTCAGGTGAAGTAGAAATAACTGAAGAAGAAATATTAGGGGAAATAAAAGAATGGGAGAAAAAACTACAATGATACCAGAAGAAAGAAATAATATAGTAAATATATTAAAGACAATAACTAATTATGTTTTTGACAATAAAAAAGACATAAAAAATATATACAGTATGATGAACATATTGCTTTGCATAAACCTATGTTTAATTGCTTGTATAGTAATATTAACCATAAAAATATTTTAATGAGTGATAAAAGACCAAATGATCTAGAGGCTCAGATTGAGCGTTGGAAGTTTAGAAACGAACAACTTCACAAACACAATCAAAAAATAACTTCTGAACTTAGAGAAGTAAGAAAAGATAACGAAAAATTAGCGAAAGAAATTAACGATAAAATAAAACTACTAAGAGAAAAAGGAGTAATATGATACGTTTAAAAAAACTAATCGTAAAACTTCGAATATGGTACGCTGATCTTCGTGGTCATCACGGTAAACGATGGGATTACGAACCAGGAGACTGGTATATGGGAAGAAAAAAAATAAGAAAGGAACAAAATGAAAAACAAAGATGAAATATACTATAATAAATGTAATACACCTATCATTACACATATGATGAATTTAATGCAATTTGTCTATGGTGATGAACACGTTAGAGGTTCGCACGATGAAGCAATTATTAATGGAGAAACAAAACAAGTGGCTCCATTATTTTCAGCACTTCAAGCCTTTATCTTAACAACGGCAATCTGTATGAGAGGCCCAGGTCAACAATTTATTGATGCTAATATTACTAATGAAGAGATATTAGATAAATCGGCTAAAGTTATGTTAGCCCTTGAAGAAATGTTATGCGAACAACCTGTTAAAGCAAACCTACTTACTTCAATAGAAAAATTTGTAATGAATGGTAATTTTAAACGTCAAACAGCAACTGATACAGAAGCAGAAATTTTATTGAGAGGTAAAAATAATTAAATGGGTAAAACAGGAGGAGATAGGGTTTCTGAAAATTATAAAAAAGAACAACTTCTTATAGATAAAATAATATTAAAATATCAACAAAAAATTTGTAGTAAATGTGGAGTAATGACTCCTTTACATTTATTTACTAAATCTAAAAATAGAAGGTTAGGACTTGGAAGTATATGCCTGAATTGTAAAAAAATAAGCAATGTAAAAACTTTAAATACAGAAAGAGGTTATTTTAGTGAACTATTTCATAGTATGAAAAAATCAGTTAAAAGAAAAAAAGCACCTATGCTAGAGTTTGTTGATACAGATGATCTTTTAAACCATTGGAGAGAACAAGAAAAAATATTTGGTAACTACTGTCCTGGTCTTGGAATTGAAATGACTTTTATTAAAGGACACAATGAAGGAAAAGAAAAAAAGAAACTGCTTGATACCAATTGTTCAATCGACAGGATTTTACCTTGGGAAGGTTATACAAAAACAAATACTATTTTTACTTCTTGGAAATACAACAATATGAAAGGTAATATGACACCAAAAGCTGCTTATAGTTATTTACAAATGGTTAAACTAAGATATAATACTCATATCGTTAATACAGAAGAATGAAAATATTAGATTTATTTAGTGGTTTAGGTGGTTTTAGCCTAGGCTTAGAAAGAACAGGAAAGTATAAAACCGTAGCCTTTTGCGAAATGGATAAATATTGCAAATTAGTGCTGCAAAAACATTGGAAAGGAGTTAAGATATATAACGATGTCAAAGAAATTACAAAAGAAAGACTCGAAGCAGATGGAGTTGAACTTCCCGAAATCATCACGGGTGGTTTCCCATGTCAGCCGTTCAGCGTCGCGGGTAAACAAAAAGGAACAAGTGATGATAGACATCTCTGGCCTGAGATGTTTCGAATCATCAAAGAGCTTAAGCCGAGGTGGGTTATTGGAGAAAATGTCAAAGGTCTTATTAACCTCGAAAACGGCATGGTCTTCGAAACTGTGTGCGCTAACTTGGAAGGAGAAGGATACGAAGTCAGGGCGTTCAATATTCCAGCTGCAGGTGTCGGCGCTCCCCATAGAAGAGAAAGAATTTGGATTATTGCCCACTCCGAAAGCGAGAGATTACAAAGGAGCAGAGGGCAAGAGAGTGGTGGAAACGCCAACGGGTTTCAGCAAGATAAGGAAAGAATCAAAAGTGAAATACGGGGCGAGTCTGAACGACGTAGCAGAGCATTTGGATATGAAAATATGGAGAACTCCCGACGCACATTGCGACAGGGGACCTTCATCGGAGAAACGAATGAAGATGAAATTAGAAAAGAAAATGCCAATCAGTCTGAACGATCAAGTGGCTCATCCGAAATTAATGTGGCCAACGCCAACAGTGATCGATCGACCGAACGAGGGGAACGTTCGAATGCTACGCAAGAAGGTAATGGCGGGCGAGATATCGAGAGAAGAAGCGAAGAAGATGTTGGGCAAGGACGTATTCGAGAAACAGGGGAACGTACCGAAAATGATGTGGCCAACACCATCTCAAGGGATGTGGAAACAGGACGTGAACGACAACGGGGAGTACGCAAAGAGAGTCAAGGACAAGGGACATCAAGTGATGTTACCAGCAGCGGTGAAACTGTGGCCAACACCGAGAGCAGCCATCGGAATGACAATGAAACTATCAGAGGGAATGGCGAAACTTCGACACAAGAAATATTTGGAGACGGAAGTAGCTTATGTGGAGAAAGCGCCTGGTGGGACTTTGAACCCAACGTGGGTCGAGTGGCTCATGGGATACCCGGCAGGGTACACAGACTTAAAGCATTGGGAAACTCTATCGTCCCCAAGATCGCGGAAGAAATCGGTAAAGCAATCATAGAAGCAGAAAATGAAGTGGAATAAAATATACGAGTACCCAAAATCTATTAGATCATTGATTAATGATAAAAGACACTATGAGGTTGGTGACGAAAAGCTACCATCTGTTACGACTATCTTGAGTGCCACAGAAAGCGACGAGAAACGAGAGTCTTTGGCTAGGTGGAAATCTAGGGTGGGTGAATCTGAAGCCGATCGTATAAAGAATGAAGCAGCCAAACGTGGAACCTCAATGCATAGTTATTTAGAGCATTATATAGCAGGAGAAGGCCTATTAGACCTGTCTGAGGAAGGCGTACAAGCGCAAAAGATGGCTGAGACTATCAGGGACAAGGGTTTTGGTGATTTGGAAGAAATTTGGGGTTCTGAGTGCGTTTTATACTATCCTGGACTGTATGCAGGGCAAACGGACCTTTGCGGTATTTATCAAGGGCGTGAAAGTATAATAGACTTTAAACAATCGAACAAGCCTAAAAGGGAAGAGTGGATTGATAATTATTATCTTCAAGGTGCTGCTTATGCAACTGCTCACGATTGGGTCTATAAAACCCAAATTGAACAAATTGTAATATTGATGTGTACGCCTGATCTTTACTTTCAGAAATTTGTCATAAATGGGTCTAGATTTAGGCAGTATAAATGGGAATGGTTAAAAAAGGTTGATGAGTATTATAGAAAAATTAACGAAAGAGGCTGACGCTTTCGCTGTTCGTTTCCACAAATCAGCAGAATCGGACCGGAGTCGAGTGGCGAGAGGCTGGGAAAATAAGGTAAAAGAGGCCTCCAGGGCGATAAATTTCCACAAAAAACAGAAAATTGACCTACGTAAAATAAGGGTTTTTGGAGGTAAAAAGTGAAATTTGTGGATTTGTGGAACAAAATGTGGAAGCGGGAATCGTTGGTATTCCTTACTAATAGTATCATTTTCTACATTTCCACATTTTTTTTTCAGAATTTGACATAGCGCTTATATAAATTAATAAATTATATCTATATATGTGGAATTGGTATAAGAAGGGGTATGACTACAAAAAGGAAGAGAAAAAAGAGATACAAACATGCGGTTATTAACAAAAAGTGTTATTATTTTTATAATATACATTGGGTTGATATCACCGGGGATAGCGGACACGCTACTGTTGAGGAATTTGACAAGTTTGAGCCAAGTTTTATGGTCACTAACGCTTACGTGTATAAAAAAACCAGTAAGTATTTGTACACCTTTGCCTCTTATGATGAAAAAGATGAAGTCTTCTCAGACAGAAACATCTTTCCAATCGGATGCATTACAAAAATGGAAAGAGTAGATATATGAGTAGTAGAGAAAAAGTTAATAAACTAAAAGTTTTAAAATACGTTCAGGAAAAATGGGAACAAGCAAAAGAAATGAAGATGTTTCAAATGCTTCGTAAAGAAGTTGAAATTGGTAAACATGGTACTCAAAAATACGTTATCAAAAAAGGAAAGAACAAAGGTAAAATAGTAGGTTGACAAACAACCTAAATTATCCTATATAATATATTACAGAAAGGATATAATATGGAAATTAAATCAACAGATATAAAAGACCATCAACAATACTGTTACACACAATGTCAGGTTAGTTGTAATAAACAAACTAAACATATGTTTGTTAACACAGAAGATAAAACACAAATTACTTTAGCGTGTTGTGAATGTGTTTTGAAAAAAACTAAATATACTTTTAACAAAAATGATATGACTATCATTAGTGCTATGATGGATTTGTTGAGTCAAAAATGTCTACCACTAAGTTGTAGTGAAGAAATAATCAAATATGTTAATAACAAACCAGGCTTTTATACAAAAATTAATTTGTATGAAATTTCTAGTTTTTTAGAAAAAGTTATTAAGTATGATGAAACAATAAGAACCAGGGACAGTTTAAGAAAAGATTAAGTGTTAGTTATTTCTGTGAAGTCAGCCTCAATAAGACCTTTGTTATCTTCAACGATCTTTTTCATTTTTTGAAGCCATTCGTTAGGGTCTTTTGAGTCTGATTGTTTTGTATGATGTATAATTTTTTGTTCAATATATAATCCTGCTGCCTTACCTCTAGCAATTTCTGCGTTGTTAGCTGCCGACCAAGATTTATTTTCTCTTGCCCCATCTCTGAGTCTTGCTAGTTCTGATATGTGGTTGTGATAAGTTACTTCGTATTTTCTCTGATACTCTTCTCTAATCTCATTAATATATTTTACAACCAATGGATATCTGTTTGGATTTCTAAGTTCTGATGCCCTTACATATGCCGATTCTTCTGCATACCCTGCTTCTATGGCACACTCTGTTGGCGTTTTTCTGCCTTCATTAACCACAAGCAATTGGGCAAATTTTATTTGCTGTTCTGTCAATTTCTTCATTAATCCCATAATTTGACATTTAGAGTAAATAAGAGTAAAAGTCAATAATGGGCCAGGACGGGAGACTGCACTGGCCCACCTTTATGATAAACGGAAAGCAATTAAAATTAGTCGTAGATAAGTTTATGAAAGGCGAAGTTAGCCAAAACGCTAGAGTTCAGGTGATACTTCCCAATGGAGAATTTTACGATATCAAAGGCATTCAATTATTAGAAAATAAACTGTTTGGAGTCAGAGAAAGTCATAGAATCGCAATCACTATTGAGCCTGAAAAATGGCGTATGGGTAGGGTGGTCAAGAAGGTATGATTTACTTTGAATCCTGAGAGAAAATTATGGCTAGATTTGAAAAAATCTTCCCCAAATATTGTTTGGAATAGAGTAGAAAATTTGGCAGTTCCAGGGCTTCCTGACTTGCTTGGATATAATAAAAATCAACGATTTTTCACATTAGAATTAAAAGTAAAACAGAGTAAAAAAGTGAGGTTCTCACCACACCAAATAGCCTTCCATGTGCTACATCCTAAGAACAGTTTTATCTTGGTAAAGGCCCTCGCTCCTTTACACTACAAACTTTTTGAAGGCTCCCGGATCGAGTCGCTTGTGACTTCTTTTGTAGATACCCCTTCGCTTGCGGGTGGCGAGTCGCTTGCGGCTTGCGTACTTTCGCTTGAGCGTTTGTAGTTAGTAAAATGTTTTGTATTTTCCCTGTGGAGATCCTCTGCTGCTACGCTTGAGCCTTCGCTTGAGCGTTCGCCTGTGCGTGTACGTTTAGCTGCTCGCTTAAGTTTTTTGTAATAAGAAGGGTGGCGGAATACGTGCATTTAGTGCTTGCCATATGTTATATTTTTAATATCAGAATTCCAACATTTTCTACAATTTCCGCAGTGGCCTAAATCTAGTTCTTTTTTCTGATCTTTAGTAAAAGCTTTAAAATTTTCTAAAGTGTGCACAGTTCCTGTTTTATCAGTTCTAAAAGCAGGGCAATTATCCTCGCTGTGGGTACTTGATACGGTGGAAGTGTTAGGCCAGCTGCTTTGGGCCTGTTGGTCTATTAATGGTGCACTAAAACGAATGGTCAAGTTACCGGGAGCTCTCGCTACATACTTTTTAAGCCACGCCTCACGCGTTGGCAGCCAGTGGCTTACTGTTGGCGTTTGCCTGCAAACTTTAAAAATTTTGGCTAAGTGTTTTAAGTGCTGTACGTCTCCAGCGTCATGCCATCTAAAGTATTTTGATTTTTTAGAATTAATAATTGAAGACATGGCTTTAACCCATAGCGGGTGGCTGATGGCCTTCAGGCGCTTGTATTGTGCTTGCTTGATTGCTGAATATCTTGCGTAGTTACCTTTTAGGGCGTAACAGGTTGAGCAAACGCTGTTAGGAACCAGCCGAAGCTTACTACCTGTTTTACACTCCCACGCGGGCAAGCCGTAAGCATGGCCCGGCATCTTAGAGGGTTTGCTTAAGCTACCTGTGATAAGTAATGCATTTTTAATTTTCATAATTTCTAGATCCTATATAGTCCCTTTTCCAGGCGTTGTCAAGGCTGGAAGCAGCTGGCTTAACAAATTTTTTAAGTATTTGGTGATATCTTTTTGAAAACAGCGTGGGCCAGCTTCACCGGGTCGCTTGCAACTTTCGCGAATAGAGGCAAGCGAACAGCAGCGGAGCTGCTCGCTTGTCGCTTGTGATTTTCTAACCTTTTTAAAATGTAATAAGATACCAGAGAGCTCTCGCTTGTGCCTTGTTAGTAAAAATAAAAATAAACCTTTAAAATAAAAAACCCACTTTGGACATTTAGAACACCAAAATGGGTTTTTATTATTAACAGAAAAGATTTACTTTTCATTATCCTATATAATCCCCTTGACAATAATTTCAAGGGCGTGCTATAACTTTTTTTAACAGAAAGGAAAATATGGCTAAACTAGCACTAAACGCTGAAAGGCGAAACTCGATTGGGAATGTAATCGAGGAACATTTTCGTAATAAAGATAGTATTGCAAAAAGAAATTGGGATAATGCTATTCAAAATTACGAAAGCAATCGACCTCTCATTGAACGATTAATTGAAACAGTAGTTCGTATGCACCAACCTCAAAATGATGTTGATACGATTAAAACTATGATTAGTCGTTATGGGGATAGTGGTGGAAACATTTATTCAGATAATTGTTTTTACTTTACTGCCCCTGACTATGACGAGGACGGCAAAAGAAAAGAGGACGACAAATCAGTTCATATTTCGTTTAAGTTAGAAAGAGACTTTGCTTATTCTTATTTTGATAAAAAAATAAGAGACGCAAACCTTGACCCTAACAATGAACACAAATATGGAAGTAATACAAATCCTAGATATAACCAAATGCAAAATGACATTGGAAAATTTTTAGGATTTAGGTCGTCAAGTAATGATGACGCGAGCAAAGCAAATATTGCGTCTCAATGGGACGACAAGTTTAGACTTGAAGTGATTGGCACTTCTTATTGTCATAGTAGACAATTTGGAGTGAACGAAACCGACTTTCAAGTTTTGAATAATTTTAAAATTATTCAGGAACAAGTCGTTCAAACTCACGAGGCATTTTACGATTATATAAAATCTAAAATGGATAAGGTGAGACTAGGTCTGAAATCTTATAAGTATTTCGATCAAGCAAAAGAGTTGTGTGATAATTTGGGGATTGCTTTAAATGAAAGTATCTTAAATGAAAAATCATCTTTAGCATTATCCATTTATAACCCTACTGCCCTTGCAGATATACTTAAAGATAATGACATAGAAAACGCAGACAAAAAGGCGTCAATAATTGCTAAATTCAAAAAAGGGGAATTAAATCAGGCAATTAATTAAATTGACAATAGTAGGGGATAATATATTATCCCCTACTAGATAACAGAAAGGAAACTATGGCAGAAAGCACTAAATTTTTTAGACAGAAAAAAGGGGCGTGGATTTACTATTATGACCCTTTAACTAATAGGTCTAAGAAACTTGAATTGCAATATCTATTAGATAAAATAAATAATTCTCTTTTAACAAAAAATAAATATTTTGTTTTAAAAGAGGATTTAAAAGAGTATAAAAGAAAGCAGAAAGAAAAACAGAAAGGATAATATGTTCTATAATGATAAAAATGAAAATTCTATAAGTCGTAAAGATGAAAACGAATTATTAGAATTATTAAAGGCAAAACCTTTTTTTACAATTTGCTATCACGCTGAAAAGCACAAAGGATTGATTATAAGAAAAGGTCTGTGGATTGAGGGTTGTGTAGTAAATAAAAACTTCATAACTTATTGGGACATTGAGAAAGAGGGATTTAGACGAGCAAGTAATAAAACTTGTCCCCCTCTAATTATTGTTAATGAAAATAACGAAAGGGTATTACAATGACACTTATTGAATTAGGCGTTTTATTTTTTGTAGGGTTAATTATAATATTGTGGTATTCAAAATGAGTTTAGAATTAGCACTTACTTTATTGGGTCTACTATTAATGATAGTCGGCTCAATTTTTTATATTATCGCAATGTTATTAGAAAGACACTACGACCGAAAGCTTTGGGAGTTAGACCGAAAATTAAAACAAGATCAAAAATGGAGAGATAAAAATGGACGATCGATTTAATTGGTGTCATAATCCTAACTGCCATACAAGATTGACTAAAGATAGAGTTAAAGGTAGTGGCGACAATCTAGTTAGTAGGACTAGAAAAATAAATAATAGTAAAGGTTATGACTGTTCCCCTAATTCTAGGTGGTGGCATTTCTTTTGCACTACAAGTTGTCGCGAGGAATACATTAACAAAAATTTAGTTCAGTTCGTTGCAATCAATCCTATTGTTGAGCCAAAAGAAATTCCCGTTGAGGAATACACTACTCAATATGGATATAAAGATTTCAGAATTAAGAGGGTTGCAAATGATTGAAATGAATTATATATTTGAGGACAACAGAAAGGATAATATGAATATAAATAAATCAAACCTAAGTTTTAACTCTAATTGGAAAGATAGACGAGTAGACGCGATCAACCGACTATCAAAAATTAAGGGTTATCCTTGTAGTGATAATAACCCTTACTTTGACCAATACATTAAACTAACGACAACAAAAGCACCTAACTTAATTGCTTTCAAACAAGAGTTAAAAAGAAAGGGGATTAAGTAATACTATTTGACATAACTAATCGGACACTCGCCACGCGTGATAGTCTCACGCGTGGCGATTTTTTTTCCTTAGAGTATTGGTGCCTCGATAGAGGTACCAATACCTTTCTAAATATATTAGAGTACGAAGTTCCTTATTATGTTAGTTGAAAAAGGAGTCTCAATGTAGTACAGTTTAGTCAAGTTTTAGACATAGATAACCCTAAAAAACTTTTGAGGTTCCAAAATTAAACCTTAAAAAATTTTGCAAAAAAATTTTCGAAATGGAAATAGATTTAGAAAAGATTAGTAAGTTACCGAAAGAAGCAAGAGATCAATTTGAAGAAGCCCTTCAAAATTATACTTTGTCAAAAAAGGTTTTGAAAGTTGAATCTGACTTTATGTCATTTGTCAAACACGTTTGGCCTGAGTTTATTGAAGGTAAGCATCATAAAATTGTAGCACAAAAATTTAATCAAATTGCTGAAGGCAAATTAAAAAGATTGATTATCAATATGCCACCAAGACATACGAAGTCCGAGTTCGCTAGCTACTTGCTGCCCGCTTGGATGGTGGGTAGAAACCCGAAACTAAAGATTATCCAATCTACCAACACGACAGAATTATCTATGCGGTTTGGTCGGAAAGCAAAACAACTTATCGACTCCCCTGAATACCAACAAGTTTTTAAAACTAGATTAAGTGAAGACAGTCAAGCTGCTGGTAAATGGGAAACCCAACAAGGCGGTGAATACTATGCTGCAGGTGTTGGATCAGCAATTACTGGACGGGGTGCAGATTTACTTATCATCGATGACCCGCATTCAGAACAAGATGCTATGAATAGAGATGCAATGGATAGAACTTATGAATGGTATACTTCAGGTCCTCGTCAACGTTTACAACCAGGCGGTGCCATTGTTCTCGTTATGACGAGATGGAACACTAAGGATCTCACAGGGAGATTACTTGGCGCGCAACGGGAAGCTAAAGCTGATCAATGGGACATCATAGAATTTCCTGCTATCTTACCAAGCAATAAACCTTTGTGGCCTGAGTATTGGAAGTTAGAAGAATTAGAAACAGTAAAGGCTTCAGCTGGAGTTCAAAAATGGAATGCACAATATATGCAAAATCCAACTTCAGAAGAAGGTGCAATCATCAAACGTGAATGGTGGCAGAGATGGGAGAATGATTGGATACCTGCATTGAAGCACGTAATACAATCTTACGATACGGCTTTTAGTAAAAAAGAAACTGCAGACTTTTCTGCTATCACAACGTGGGGAGTTTTCTATGAAAATGATGATAGTCCTGCTAGTTTAATTTTATTAGATGCTAAAAAAGGTAGATGGGATTTTCCTGAACTAAAACAAATTGCTTTTGAACAATGGAAGTATTGGGATCCTGACACAGTTGTTATTGAATCCAAAGCATCAGGACAACCTTTAACTGATGAAATGAGAAAGATGGGTATCCCTGTAGTCAACTTCAGTCCATCAAAAGGAAATGATAAACACACTAGAGTAAACTCTGTTGCACCTTTATTTGAATCTGGTATGATATGGGCTCCTTTACAGGATTGGGCGGATGAAGTTATTGAAGAATGTGCTGCTTTTCCTTTTGGAGATAATGATGACCTTGTTGATACAGCGACACAAGCCATTATGAGATTTAGACAGGGTGGTTTTGTGTTACACCCTGATGATGAAAAAGAAGAACGTATTGAACACAGAAAAAGGGTTTACTATTGAAAAAGTTAACTAAAACCATACCCCCATTAAAAGGACCTCAATCACAAGGGTTGAATATTAATTATAATACTGTTAATAATGCAAGTTCGGAGAAAATAAATGGCAGACATAGACAAGTCTCTACCAAACGTAGAGCAAACAATAAACGTTCCATCACCTGAAGAAATTGATCTTGCTAAATTAGAAGAGCAAAAAGAAATTGATGAGTCGGGTGAACCTGTAGAAGTTACAGAAAATGAAGATGGCTCTGTTGATATTAATTACGATCCAGCAATTGCTGCTGTTGAAGGCGAACAAAATCATTATGATAACTTAGCAGAACATTTACCTGATGATGTCTTAGGACCATTAGGTTCAACTCTTTATCAAAATTATCAAGACTATAAAAATTCTAGAAAAGATTGGGAAAGAACTTACAGAGAAGGATTAGATCTTTTAGGATTTAAATACGACAATCGAACAGAACCTTTTCAAGGAGCTAGCGGCGCTACGCACCCGGTTCTCGCTGAAGCCGTAACTCAATTCCAATCACTAGCCTATAAAGAATTACTTCCTGCTGATGGTCCTGTGCGAACACAAATTTTAGGACTACCAAGTATGGAAAAAACCGAACAAGCTCAACGGGTAAAAGATTTTATGAATTATCAAATTATGGATCAAATGACTGGCTATGAAGCAGACTTTGATCAAATGTTATTCTATTTACCCTTAGCAGGTTCATCATTTAAAAAAGTTTACTATGATGAAGTTGAACAACAAGCTGTTTCTAAGTTTGTTCCTGCAGATGATTTGATTGTTCCGTACACGGCTACCTCATTAGACGATGCGGAAGCAATCATCCATCGAGTTCAAATTTCTGAAAACGATTTAAGAAAACAACAAGTAGGTGGTTTCTATAGAGACATAGAATTAAAACCAGGATTATTAAATGAAACAGATGTTCAAAGAAAAGAACGTGAACTAGAAGGCCAATCAAAAGGTCGTGAAGAAGATGTATTTAATATTTTAGAGTGTCACGTTAATTTAGATTTAGAAGGTTACCAAGATATTAATCCTGAAGATGGTGAGCCAACAGGAATTAAATTACCTTACGTTGTAACGATTGAAGAAAATTCTAGAGAAATTTTATCTATCAGAAGAAATTATGAAGTAGGTGATCCAAAGAAAAAGAAAATACAATACTTTGTACATTTCAAATTTTTACCAGGTTTAGGTTTTTATGGTTTTGGTTTAATTCATATGATTGGTGGATTATCTAGAACTGCAACAACAGCACTAAGACAATTATTAGATGCTGGAACATTATCAAACTTACCTGCTGGATTTAAACAGCGAGGAATAAGAATTAGGGACGACGCACAGTCTATTCAACCTGGCGAATTTAGAGATGTCGACGCACCAGGAGGAAATATACGTGACGCATTTATGATGCTTCCATTTAAGGAGCCGTCTCAAACACTCTTAGCACTTATGGGCGTCGTAGTACAAGCAGGTCAGCGTTTCGCATCTATAGCTGATCTACAAGTAGGTGAGGGTAATCAACAAGCCGCAGTGGGTACGACAGTTGCGTTGCTTGAAAGAGGATCAAGGACAATGTCGGCGATCCACAAAAGAATTTATGCTTCACTTAAAAATGAATTTAAGTTAATGGCTAGAGTTTTTAAACTTTATCTACCACAAGAATATCCTTATGATGTTGTTGGCGGTCAAAGACTAATTAAACAAACAGACTTTGACGACAGAGTAGATATCCTGCCAGTTGCAGATCCTAATATATTTTCTCAAACACAGCGTATTTCCCTTGCGCAAACGGAATTGCAACTGGCCACATCTAATCCAATGATTCACAATCAATATCAAGTTTATAGAAATATGTATGAAGCATTAGGTGTTAAAGACATTGATAAAATTTTAATTCGACCACAACCCCCTACACCAAAGGACCCTGCGTTAGAACACATTGATGCTCTCGCAGGGAAGCCGTTCCAAGCGTTTCCTGGTCAAGATCATAGAGCACACATTACGGCTCATTTAAATTTTATGGCAACTAATATGGCAAGAAATAATCCTGTCATTATGGCTGCCTTAGAAAAAAATTGTTTTGAACACATTTCGTTAATGGCTCAAGAACAAATTGAAGTAGAATTTAAAAATGAACTTCAACAATTAATGGCTATGCAACAAAATCAACAAGCAATGATAAATCCACAAATTCAAATGCAAGTTAAAATGTTAACTGAAAAAATTGAAGCAAGAAAAGCACAACTTATTGCTGATATGATGGGTGAATTTATGGATGAAGAGAAAAAAATTACTTCACAATTTGATAATGATCCAATTGCTAAATTAAGATCAAGAGAATTAGACCTACAAGCACAAGAAAATGCTAGAAAACGTGCTGAAGGTGAAGATAGAATGAACTTAGATCGTATGAAAGCGATGATGAATCAAGCAACAACTCAACAAAAACTTGATCAGAACGAAGAATTAGCAAATTTACGTGCTGATACTTCAATTCAAAAAACAATTTTATCTAAAACAATACCAAATCCAGGAAAAGGAGGATTCTGATGAGAAAAAAGATGACAAAATCAGATAAAAAAGTTAAAACTGTAATGAAAGAGTTCAAAAAAGGTGAACTCAACATAGGTAAAAGCAAAAAGAAGGTGAAAAGCCGTAAACAAGCAATTGCGATTGCACTTTCTAAAGCAGGTAAAAGTAAAAAAGGCTAATATGAAAAAACAAAATAAAAAATCAGTTAAAGTTGAGCACAAAATGCCAGTTGAAGTTGAGATGACTAAGCCAAATGAATCTCAAAAAGATATGGTTAAAGGTCAAGGCAAGATTTTAGCTGAGAAAAAAAGATCAGCAACTTGGTATTAGTATGATTCCATGGGGATTATTCGGTTCAGGAATAAAAGCTGGACTAGAGATTTACAAAAATAAAAAAGCAGCTGACGTTGCAATGTCGGAAGCTAAACTCCTGCACATAGAAAAAATGAAGCGGGGAGAAATTGAGTATACTGGAAAAATTCAAGATGCTCAGAAAAACGACTGGAAGGACGAATTTGTACTTTTAGTACTGACATCGCCGCTGGCAATTTTATTTTATTCTGTATTTGCTGAAGACGAAAAAATGCAAGCCAAACTTGATTTGTATTTTACTAAACTGCAAGAGATGCCATGGTGGATTGTCAGCTTATGGGTTTCAGTCGTAGCTGCGATTTACGGAATCAAGGCAACTGATTTAATAAAAACAAACGGGAGTAAAAAATAATGTCAAATAGAAGATGGAACACGCAAAACATACCTGCTAAAATGAAAGTTAGTCGGGTAAAAAGAAAAGATGGTTCTCCAAAAGGAGGAGAAAACATTAAGAAAAAATACAAAGGTTTCAGTAAACTACCTGAAAGTGTTCAAAGAAAAATTAATAAAAAACTAGCGGCTAAAGTATAATGGCAAAACTTTGTGCAAGAGGAAAAGCAGCAGCAAAGCGTAAATTTAAAGTTTACCCTTCAGCATATGCTAATATGTATGCCTCTGCAGTTTGCTCTGGGAAAGTAACACCAGGCGGAAGAAAAAACAAAGCAATGGGCGGATCCATAAATTCAGTTTCTCAAGAGAGAAAAACTAGATCCAATTACAACCAAGGCGGAGTTGCAAAAGGTTGTGGTGGAGTAATGAACAATAGAAGAAAAGTAACTAAGAAATATTAATATGGCTGACAAAAATAAATTTTCTAAAAGCCCAAAAAATAAAAAAGGATTTAAATTTACAGGTCTTGAACCTAAAATGGAATACAAAGGTAACCCTTACGAATCTATAAAGGATACTGACACTGAAGTAGATATGAAGGATATGGCTGTTGTATTTAGCAAAGATGATGATGATGGATTTACTGATATTTTAATTGGGCCTAAAAGAGCAGGCATAAGAATTAAAAAGAAATTTTCTAAAGGTGGTTTAGTTAGACAAGGTAAACCTAAACTAACAAAAAAAGGATGGAAATAATATGGCTCAAGGAGGTTTAAGAAAATGGGTACAAGAGAAATGGGTAGACATAGGAGCACCGAAGAAGAACGGCAAATATCAACCTTGCGGTCGATCGAAGGGGAGCAAAAGAAAATATCCAAAATGCGTACCACTTGCCAAAGCCACACGAATGACAAGTTCGCAAAAGGCGAGTGCTGTCAGACGAAAAAGACAAGCAGGAAATAAAGGACCTAAACCAACTAACGTAAAAACATTTGTATGAGAAAATATTTTAAAAATGGAAGTACACCAGCGTGGACAAGAAAAGAAGGTAAATCAGCTTCAGGCGGTTTGAATAGAAAAGGAATTGCATCTTATAGAAGAGCAAATCCTGGTTCAAAACTTTCAATGGCCGTTACTACCAAGCCATCGAAATTAAAAAAAGGTAGCAAAGCAGCAAACAGAAGAAAGTCTTTCTGTGCCCGAATGACTGGGATGAAAAAGAGATTAACTTCTGCAAAAACAGCAAGAGATCCAAATTCTAGAATTAATAAATCTTTAAGAAAATGGAATTGCTAAAGGAGATAAATGCAAGACTTAGAAATAATAGCTAAAATACAGAAACAGTTAAAACAATTATATCAAAATGTTGGTGACTCTATGATGAGTGGAGGCGTTGACAATATGGAAAAATACAAGTATATGTTAGGACAGGCACATGCCTACCAATATATTTCACAGGAAATCTCTAACCTGCTAAACACAAAGGAGCAAAAAGATGAGCAAGGAACAATTATCGACTTTGGAAAAGGAAATTCCAAAACATAAAAACGCACTAGAAGAAAAATACCAATCAACAAAAGTTAAAAGATTAGATGAAAACAACATAAATGATGTTGTTGATCAATTACCAAATCCATCGGGTTGGAGAATGTTAGTATTACCATTTACTCCAAAAGAAAAAACAAAAGGTGGAATTATATTTTCTCAAGAATCTTTAGATAAAGCAAGAATCGCAACTAATTGTGGTTATGTTTTAAAGATGGGACCTCTTTGTTATCAAGACAAAGAAAAATTTCCAACAGGTCCTTGGTGTAAACAAAAAGATTGGGTGATCTTTGCAAGGTATGCTGGATCACGATTACCAATAGAAGGCGGAGAAGTTCGTCTTCTTAACGACGATGAGGTTTTGGGTACTGTTAATGATCCAGAATCTGTATTGCATTACATTTAACATAGGAGGAAACTATGCAAGAACAAGAAGAAAACAAAAAAGAAGTTCCTATGGTGGATATTGATACTTCAGGACCCGGTGCTGATATTGAATTACCAGAGGAAAAAGAAAAAGAGAAAGTTGAGGTACAAGATGAAACTATTACTGACGATAGTAAGTCCGATGACACATCTCAGAAATCTGATGAGCAGTTGGATGTTCAAGACAACAAGGATGAAGAAAAACAGGTGGAAGAAAAACCTGAGGATAAAAAAAATGAACTAGAAAGTTATTCTAAAGATGTTCAAAGAAGAATAGCAAAGTTAACTAAAAAATGGAGAGAAGCAGAGAGACAAAAAGACGAAGCATTGTCATATGCTAAACTTCAATTAACTGAAAAAGAAAAACTAGAAAAAAGATATTCTTCCGTTGAACAAGCAGGAGTTAAGGATAGAGAAGCAAAAATCAAATCAGGTTTAGAGGCTGCACAAGCAAGGCTTCTAGCTGCTCGAAACGACTCTGACTTTAAAGCCGAAGTTGAAGCACAAAAAGAAATTGCTAGACTTGGTTATGAAGAAGCAAGACTTGAAGAATATAAATCTATGGCTCAAGCTAAAACTAGTACTGAGCCTAAAAAAGACATTAATTTAAGCAGAACAGAGCAACAAGTTTCGCCTGATCCAATGGCGGAAGCATGGGCTGCAAGAAATAAATGGTTCGGAACTGATACAGCAATGACGTATACAGCGTTCGATTTACATAAAAAATTAGTAGATGATGAAGGTTATGACCCTCAATCTGATGAATATTATGCTGAAATTGATAAAAGAATAAGACTTGATTTTCCGCATAAATTTGCTAATAATGATAGTAAGGTTCAAAATTCGACCAAACCTACACAAATAGTAGCTTCAGCGAAGCGAAGTGTGAACAACCCTGGTCGCAAAACTGTGAGACTCACCCCTTCTCAAGTTGCTATCGCTAAAAAATTAGGAGTGCCATTGGAAGAATATGCGAAACAATTAAAAATCACGAAGGAGGTATAAGCATATGGAAAAAGATAAATTAAAAACTTCTCGTGCGAGTCAGTCTAGAGTTTCTGATAAGAGACCTACAACTTGGACTCCACCATCAAGTTTAGATGCACCACCTGCGCCTGACGGATTCAGACACAGATGGATAAGAACAGAGGTATTAGGATTTGACGATACTAAAAACATGTCAGGTAAATTTAGATCTGGCTGGGAATTAGTTAGAGCAGATGAATATCCTGATCACTCTTATCCACAAGTGGCAGAAGGTAAATACGCAGGAGTCATCGGAGTTGGCGGCCTTGTGCTGGCAAGGATACCAGAGGAGATCGCAAAAGCTCGAGAAGCCTATTTTGCACAACAAACTAGGGATCGAGACGAAGCAGTTAACAACGATCTTATGAAGGAGCAGCATAGTAGTATGCCAATCAATAGTGAGAGGCAGACTCGTGTAACTTTCGGTGGTACAAAGAAAAGTTAATTTTTTAACGATTCGAGGTTTAATCCCTACCATTGAATTAACATTAACCGTAAAACTATTTAGTTAGTTTTACAAAAGGAGAAAAAATATGGCAAACCAAGACGCTGCTTTCGGATTGAAAGCAATCGGCAAAGTTGGTCAGAATA
>Ga0208898_1000292_pt1 | contig 39893 bp, 38 predicted proteins | sample VirMetDEL_Mar_4_FD_184513 | JGI IMG/M metagenome (GOLD analysis project Ga0208898, IMG submission 184513) | Aqueous microbial communities from the Delaware River and Bay under freshwater to marine salinity gradient to study organic matter... | ecosystem: Environmental > Aquatic > Marine >... | reverse complement strand
GTCCCGGTCAGTTGAGAGAGTTCGGCCGGAATGAGCGAAGTGCCACTGCGCCACGAAGATTGGTTAGGCGATTTCGCGACTTTGCCATCACTGCTCTGCCAGGCCGCGCCTTCGCCGACACGTGTAAGAGCCGTCAGCGTTTTGCCCGGCGACCTGAGGTCCCTGAGCGTAACCGCATAGCCACCGGTATTTTTGCCAGCGACCGAACCCAAGCCGAAGTTATGCACCTCGGTATAGCCTGCGCCAAGGGCGCTGAGGATGCCCGTTACCCTGCTGCCGGCCTGCAGGTCGGTGAATGTCAGCCCGAACGGAGCGCTGCCGGTGCCGCAATTGACGGACAGGGGCGTGGTCATTTCCCGAAGCGGGTTGAACGCCGTCTGGGAGAGTTGGCCCGAAGGAATATCGCCGTAATTGATAATGCCGCCGCCAGTCATGCTGAGGTTGCAGGCAGCGGGTTTAATCGTGCCCCTGACGACCAGTTCGGCACTGGTGGATGCGTTAGCACTGATGGCCGCAGCCAGGCAAGCGAGACCGAGAGTCAATCCAACAATTTTTTTCATATTCGACCTGTCACTGAAAGTTATCAGGCGTTCTTTATTTATCTCTCGGCAAGTCCAGCGCCAAACGGCTTATTTCTCCGAACCTGCACGACTATAAATAAATAACACCCAGGCAATATTGCCGGGTGACAGTCTGTCGCTTTGGCACTTCATTAAAGAATCAGATAACACATCAGTTAGTGTGGGAGCCGTAAAAACAAAGAGTCGCCTTTACCCGACCGCGAGGTAGTCCTAAACAAAAAAACCAAAGGAACATCAACAAGCACTCTGTAGGGAAAATCATAAAAAGCTTTACAACAACAACTAGTTAAAAACTCCTACAAAACTAAAACCTCATTCAGTGGATATTTAGAAACCCACCCTACATTTCCCACAAGAATTCCTCGCAGACACCCTTAGGAAAATTACCGGAGCGCTACGCGTTGGCTCCAGCGGTCGATCGTGGCACGATGGTCAGGTTATCGACCGAGACCCTCTAACCATGCCGCAATCCCAAGCCAAGAATCTGTCCCTGATCGCCGCCATCGACCTGGGCTCCAACAGCTTTCATATGGTCGTGGCCAAGGCCCAGAACGGCGAAATCCGCATCCTTGAGCGGCTAGGCGAAAAAGTCCAACTGGCTGCCGGAATCGACGACGCGCGCCAGCTCAATGAAGAATCCATGCAGCGCGGGCTCGATTGCCTCAAGCGGTTTGCCCAGCTGATCAACGGCATGCCCCCGGGTGCTGTGCGAATCGTCGGCACCAACGCGTTGCGCGAAGCCCGTAACCGGGGCGAATTCATCCGCCGCGCCGAGGAGATCCTCGGGCACCCGGTGGAAGTTATCTCCGGACGCGAAGAAGCGCGCCTGATCTACCTCGGCGTGTCCCACACCCTGGCCGACACCCCCGGCAAGCGCCTGGTGGCGGACATCGGCGGCGGCAGCACCGAATTCATCATTGGCCAGCGCTTCGAGCCGCTGCTGCGCGAAAGCCTGCAGATGGGCTGCGTCAGCTATACCCAGCGTTATTTCAAGGACGGCAAGATCACCCCGGCGCGTTATGCCCAGGCCTACACGGCGGCGCGGCTGGAGATCATGAGCATCGAGCACGCCCTGCATCGCCTGTCGTGGGATGAAGCGATCGGCTCGTCCGGCACCATCCGCGCCATCGGCCTGGCCTTGAAAGCCGGCGGCCATGGCACCGGCGAGGTCAACGCCGAAGGCCTGGCGTGGCTCAAGCGCAAGCTGTTCAAGCTGGGAGATGCCGAAAAAATCGACTTCGATGGCATCAAGCCCGACCGCCGCACGATTTTCCCGGCGGGCCTGGCGATTCTCGAAGCGATCTTCGACGCCCTCGAACTGCAACGCATGGACCACTGCGACGGCGCCCTGCGCGAAGGCGTGCTTTACGACCTGCTCGGCCGTCATCACCATGAGGACGTGCGTGAGCGCACCCTCAGCTCGCTGATGGAGCGCTATCACGCCGATCTGGAACAAGCGGCCCGCGTGGAACGCAAAGCCCTGCATGCCTTCGACCAGGTGGCCGCGGACTGGGACCTGGAAGACGGCGTATGGCGCGAACTGCTGGGCTGGGCGGCCAAGGTGCATGAAGTGGGCCTGGATATCGCCCACTACCATTACCACAAGCACGGCGCCTACCTGATCGAGCACTCCGACCTGGCTGGTTTCTCCCGGGAAGACCAGCAGATGCTCGCGCTGCTGGTACGCGGCCATCGCCGCAATATCCCCAAGGACAAGTTCGCCGAATTCGGTGACGAAGGCATCAAGCTGATCCGCCTGTGCGTGCTGCTGCGCTTTGCGATCCTGTTCCACCACATCCGTGGCACCCAGGAAATGCCCCAGGTGACCCTGCGCGCCAGCGGCGACAGCCTCGACGTGGTGTTCCCGGAAGGCTGGCTGGAGGAGAACCAACTGACCCAGGCGGACTTCGCCCAGGAAGCGGAGTGGCTGACGCGGGTGGGCTTCAGCCTGAACGTGCGCTAAAGAACACCGAAAATACATGTGGGAGGGGCGGTGCGACGATTCGATTTGCTCCCGATGGCGGTGGGTCAGTCACTTGGTACTTTGACTGAACTGCCGCCATCGGGGGCAAGCCCCCTCCCACATTAGGTCGGTTAATTCACTGCGAGAATCGGGCTACCCAGCCTTTCCAGCAAGGTGGCCTGGGCGCTGCGTGGGTTCTGGTTGCCGGTCGGCGTGTTGCGCACGTAGCGGCCGTCCGACTGCAGGCTCCAGCTGTGGGTGTTATCGGTGAGATAACTTTCCAGCTCTTTCTTGACCCGCATGATCAGCTTCTTGCCTTCCACCGGGAAGCACGTCTCTACGCGCTTGTCGAGGTTGCGCTCCATCCAGTCGGCGCTGGAGAGGTACATCTGCTCTTCCCCGCCGTTGAGGAAGTAGAACACCCGCGTGTGCTCCAGGAAGCGCCCGATGATCGAGCGCACATGGATGTTGTGCGAGACCCCGGCGATGCCCGGCCGCAGGCAGCACATGCCGCGTACCACCAGGTCGATACGCACGCCGGACTGGCTGGCCTTGTACAGCGCGCGGATGATCTTCGGATCGGTCAGCGAGTTGAACTTGGCGATGATGTGCGCCGGTTTGCCGTCGAGAGCGAACTGGGTCTCGCGGGCGATCATGTCGAGCATGCCCTTCTTCAGGGTGAACGGCGCATGCAGCAGCTTCTTCATGCGCAACGTCTTACCCATGCCGATCAACTGGCTGAACAACTTGCCGACGTCTTCACACAAGGCGTCGTCGGAGGTCAGCAGGCTGTAGTCGGTGTAGAGCTTGGCGTTACCGGCGTGGTAGTTGCCGGTGCCCAAGTGCGCGTAACGCACGATCTCACCGGCTTCGCGGCGCAGGATCAGCATCATCTTGGCGTGGGTCTTGAACCCGACCACACCGTAGATCACCACCGCGCCGGCCGCTTGCAGGCGGCTGGCCAGTTGCAGGTTGGACTCTTCGTCGAAGCGCGCGCGCAGTTCGATCACCGCGGTGACTTCCTTGCCGTTACGCGCAGCGTCCACCAGGGCGTCGACGATCTCCGAGTTGGCACCGCTGCGGTACAGGGTCTGGCGCACGGCGAGTACATGCGGGTCCTTGGCGGCCTGGCGCAACAGGTCGACCACCGGGGTGAAGGACTCGAACGGGTGCAGCAACAGGATGTCCTGCTTGCTGATCACGCTGAAAATGTTTTCGCTGTTTTGCAGCAGTTTCGGGATCTGCGGCGTGAACGGCGTGTATTGCAGCTCCGGGTGGCTGTCCAGGCCGGTGATGCTGAACAGACGCGTCAAGTTGACCGGGCCGTTGACCTGGTAAAGCTCGCTCTCGCCGAGGTTGAACTGCTTGAGCAGGTAGTCCGACAGATGTTTCGGGCAGGTGTCGGCCACTTCCAGACGCACCGCATCGCCGTAGCGCCGCGAGAACAGCTCGCCGCGCAGGGCGCGGGCCAAGTCTTCGACGTCTTCGGAGTCCAGCGCCAGGTCGGCGTTACGGGTCAGGCGGAACTGGTAGCAGCCCTTGACCTTCATGCCCTGGAACAGGTCATCGGCGTGCGCGTGGATCATCGACGACAGGAATACATAGTTATCGCCAGCGCCCCCCACCTCTTCCGGTACCTTGATGATCCGTGGCAGCAGACGCGGTGCCGGGATGATCGCCAGGCCGGAATCGCGACCGAAGGCGTCGATACCTTCAAGCTCAACGATGAAGTTCAGGCTCTTGTTGACCAGCAACGGGAACGGGTGAGTCGGGTCGAGACCGATCGGCGTGATGATCGGCGCGATCTCGTCGCGGAAGTAGCGACGCACCCAGGTCTTGATCTTGGTGGTCCAGTGACGGCGACGGATGAAGCGGACCTGATGTTTTTCCAGTTCCGGCAGCAGGATGTCGTTGAGGATCGCGTATTGGCGATCCACATGCCCGTGTACCAGCTCGCTGATGCGCGCCAGGGCTTGATGCGGTTGCAGGCCATCGGCGCCGGCTTGTTCACGGGCGAAGGTGATCTGCTTCTTGAGGCCGGCGACGCGGATCTCGAAGAACTCGTCCAGGTTGCTGGAGAAAATCAGCAGGAATTTCAGGCGTTCCAGCAACGGGTAGGACTCATCCAGCGCCTGTTCCAGCACGCGGATGTTGAATTGCAGTTGTGACAACTCACGGTGGATGTACAGGCTGCTGTCATCCAGGTTGGTCACCACGGCAGGCGCTGGCGCCGGGGCCGGCGCTTCGGCGACCACCACCGGCGGCGCAGGCTCCGGCACCGGCGGGGTCTCGGCGACGGATTCGACCACCGGGTGGGCGTCTTTTACGGCAACTTCTGAGAGTCCTTCGGTATTCATCGAGTGTTCCTGTGAGGGCTATTGTTGCTCTCTAAGCAATTGGGCAGCGCGGGCGGCGAAGTAGGTCAGAATGCCATCAGCGCCAGCACGTTTAAAGGCTGTCAGGGATTCGAGGATCACCCCTTCACTCAACCAACCATTCTGGATCGCGGCCATGTGCATGGCGTATTCACCGCTGACCTGATAGACAAAGGTCGGCACCTTGAATTCCTCTTTGACCCGATAAAGGATGTCCAGGTAAGGCATCCCGGGCTTGACCATCACCATGTCGGCGCCTTCGGCCAGGTCGGCGGCCACTTCGTGCAGGGCTTCATGGCTGTTGGCCGGGTCCATCTGGTACGAGGCTTTGTTGGCCTTGCCCAGGTTCAGGGCCGAGCCCACCGCATCGCGGAACGGACCATAGTAGGCACTGGCGTATTTGGCCGAGTAGGCCATGATCCGCACATTGACGTGGCCGGCCAGCTCCAGGGCTTCGCGGATCGCCTGGATGCGGCCGTCCATCATGTCCGACGGCGCGACCACCTGGGCCCCGGCGGCGGCATGAGACAAGGCTTGCTTGACCAGCGCGTCGACGGTGATGTCGTTCTGCACGTAGCCGTCTTCATCCAGGATGCCATCCTGCCCGTGGGTGGTGAACGGGTCCAGGGCCACATCGGTGATCACCCCCAACTCCGGGAAGCGCTCACGCAACGCACGGGTGGCGCGCTGGGCGATCCCTTGCGGGTTCCAGGCTTCGGCGGCATCGAGGGACTTGAGTTCAGCAGGCGTGACAGGGAACAGCGCCAGCGCCGGAATCCCCAACTCGACCCAGTTCGCCGCCTCTTCCAGCAGCAGATCAATGGTCAAGCGCTCGACACCCGGCATCGACGCCACGGCTTCCCGACGGTTTTCCCCGTCCAGCACAAAGACCGGCAGGATCAGATCGTTCGTGGTCAGTACGTTTTCACGGACCAGACGGCGAGAAAAATCATCACGACGGTTGCGACGCAGACGGGTCGCGGGAAACAGGCGATTGGCAGGGGTAAAGCTCACGACAGACTCCTGAGCCCGCGTTTACGGGCGAGTGTTGCAGTTATAAGCGGCCATTATGACGAAGGTATGACAGTTGTGCTTAACGATGCGACCTGTAGTCGCATTCGGCGTTTCTGTAGGAATTGTTCACTTCGTGACACATCTCGATACTTTCACGAATGATCGCGAAGGCGTAGGCTGCGCGTTCATTTCGCCAGCACCCAGACCATGCTTCAACAATTTCTGCATGACTTCGGCTACTTTGCCCTCTTCCTCGGGACGTTCTTCGAAGGCGAGACCATACTCGTTCTCGCAGGCTTCCTGGCGTTCCGTGGGTACATGGATATCAACCTGGTGGTGGTCGTTGCTTTTTTTGGCAGCTACGCCGGCGACCAGCTTTGGTATTACATGGGGCGCAAGCACGGCCGCAAACTGTTGGCACGTAAACCGCGCTGGCAATTGATGGGCGACAAAGCCCTGGAACATATCCGCAAGCACCCGGATATCTGGGTGTTGAGCTTCCGCTTTGTCTACGGATTGCGCACGGTGATGCCCGTGGCGATTGGCCTGTCCGGCTATCCGCCCTTGCGCTACCTGTTACTCAACGGCATTGGCGCGGCGGTCTGGGCGGCGGCACTCGGCGCGGCGGCGTACCATTTCGGCGCGGTGCTGGAAGGCATGCTGGGTAGCATCAAGAAGTACGAGCTGTGGGTGCTGGGTGCGTTGTTACTGCTGGGCCTGGTTCTCTGGCTGCGGCGGCGGTTCAAGAACGCGCGCATCGCCCGTCAAGCCTGTGCCGACGCCAAGGCCCGACTGGCGGCCGCACAATTGAGTGAGACCAGCCCGGCCGAGCCGCCTAAGACGCCAGTCGAGTAAGCCGGCCTCGGCAGCAGTAGAGGCCAATCAGGCTCAGCAAGCTGTAGCTCAACAGACCCGGCCAGCCCAGGTGGCTGGCCGGCCAAAGCCCGACCAGCGGCGCCAGCCATACCAACGGCACATTCAGGCCCAGGCGCACCAGTTCCGCCTTCAACGCCCACGGGCGGTTCTCCAGGGCGACGCCCAGGCTGAACAGGCCCAACGCCATTGCACTCCAGCCCAGCACCAACGCCGCCGTGGGCAGCCCTTCGCCGACGTTCATCAGATAACTGCCAAACCCCACATACACCGCGAATTGCAGGGCGACGTACACCTGTTGCCGCATATCCAGCGGCACCTCGAATTTGCGGAACTGGCTCAAGTCCGGCTTGGTCAACGGGTAGTTGGCCTTCACGTCGGCCGGCCGCCAGCCGGTACGCATGAACCAGATGCGCAGCTTGTCCCAACGGCTTTGCGTGCGCCGCGCGTCACTCCACAACTGCGCATAGAACTGCAGGTTGGCCCACAGCGGGTTCCAACTGGCCAAGGGGGTGGTGACGCCAAAGATCACCGGCTCGTTTTCGTCTTCTTCCTGAAACGAGCCAAACAGCCGGTCCCAAATAATGAACACCCCGCCGTAGTTGCGATCCATGTAGAGAGCGTTCTGTGCATGGTGGGCCCGATGATTGGACGGGGTGACGAAGAACCACTCGAACCAGCCGAGCTTGGGCACATGGCGGGTGTGGACCCAGAATTGATACAGCAGGTTGAGCGAAGCTACGCTGATGAACACCACCAGCGGCACGCCGAGCACGGCCAGAGGCAGATAGAAGATCCAGCTCAGCAGAAAGCCGGTGCTGGTCTGGCGCAAGGCGGTGGTGAGGTTGTAGTCCTCGCTCTGGTGATGCACCGAATGCGCGGCCCACAGGATATTGCGCTCGTGACCGCAGCGATGCAGCCAGTAATAGCAGAAGTCGTAGAACACAAAGGCGAACACCCAGGTCCAGACGCTCTCGGCCGACAGCTCGATCAGCGCCAGGTGCTTGAGGGCGAATGCGTAGGTCAGCAATCCCACGCCCTTGGTCAGCAGCCCGGTGGTGGTGGACAGCACGCCAGTGCTGAGGCTGTTGATGGCATCCGCCACCCGATAATTGCGCGCGCCGCGCCAACGGTCGACGAGCAGTTCAACCACGATCAAGGCGATGAAAAACGGTACCGCGTAAGGCACGAAGTCCATGGGCTAGTCCGGTCTGTTTTTATTGCATCAAGATTAGGGGCTGCGGCGGGAGTTCCCATTGGCAACAGATGACAAATTAGTAGACATTTAACGCCATGAATCAGGAGAAATGCCCATGAGCAAAAAGATTGCAGTGATCCTTTCCGGCTGTGGCGTGTACGACGGCGCAGAAATCCACGAAAGCGTGATCACCCTGCTGCGCCTGGATCAGCGCGGCGCTCAGGTCCAATGCTTTGCACCCGACATCGCGCAGTTGCACGTGATCAACCACCTCACGGGCGAAGAAATGCCCGAGTCGCGCAATGTGCTGGTGGAGTCCGCCCGCATTGCCCGGGGCGACGTGAAAGACATTCGTGAAGCCAACGCCGAGGATTTCGACGCGCTGATCGTGCCTGGCGGGTTTGGCGCGGCGAAGAACCTGTCGAACTTTGCCAGCGCAGGCGCCGGTTGCAGCCTCAACCCGCAGGTATTGGCGCTGGCCGAAGCCTTTGCCGAAGCGGGCAAGCCGCTGGGACTGATCTGCATCTCGCCGGCCCTGGCCGCGAAGATCTATGGCCCGGGAGTGACCTGCACCATCGGCAACGATGCCGACACCGCCGCCGTGCTGGACAAGATGGGCGCCAACCACCAGGCATGCGCGGTGGACGATATCGTCGAAGACACCGCGCGCAAGCTGGTCAGCACTCCCGCCTATATGCTCGGCAAGAACATCAGCGAAGTTGCGTCAGGCATCAACAAGCTGGTGGATCGGGTGCTGGAGCTGACCCACGAAAACGACTAACCGGCCCGCATCAAGCGTGTGAGCAGGCGGTCGAGTGCGTTGGCGAACGCTTGCTTGTCCTTTTCCCCATGGGGCGGTGGACCACCGCCCATCTGACCTTGCTCGCGCAGATCGGTGAACAGGTTACGCACCGCCAGCCGCTCACTCATGTTCTGCGGGCTGAATTCCTTGCCGCGCGGGTCGAGGGCCGTCACGCCGTTCTTCACCAGGCGGTCAGCCAGGGGCACGTCGCTGCAGATCACCAGTTCACCGGGCATCGCGTGCTCCACCAGGTAGTCATCCGCCGCGTCCGGGCCGCTGGGCACCACGATCAGCTTAACGCAGGCGAAGGCCGGCTTGATCTGGCTCTGCCCGGCCACCAGCACCACCTCGAACTGACGCTTGAGGGCGAACTTCACCACCTGGTCCTTGGCCGCGCGCGGGCAAGCATCGGCGTCGATCCACACGCGCATGCTTATGCCGCCAGCCGGCGCTTGTCGGCGATCCGACTGCGGCCATACATCACCATAATCGCCAGGATCGCCACCACCTGCGCACTCAGCGAGTAGGCATCGGCGTGGATACCCAGCCAGTCGAAGTCAAAGAACGCCACCGGCCGCGTGCCGAAGATGCCGGCTTCCTGCAACGCCTTCACGCCGTGCCCGGCGAATACCACCGACAACGCACACAGCAGCGCCGCGTTGATCCCGAAAAACAGCGCCAATGGCAGCTTCGCCGAACCGCGCAGGATCACCCACGCCAGACCCATCAACAGCACCAGCGCCGTGGCGCCGCCCGCCAGCACGGCGTTGTGCCCGGCCGGGCCGGCTTGCAACCACAGGGTTTCGTAGAACAGGATCACTTCGAACAGCTCGCGGTACACCGAGAAGAACGCCAGCAGCGCGAAGCCGAAACGGCCACCGCCGCCCACCAGGCTGCTCTTGATGTAGTCCTGCCAGGCCGCTGCGTGGCGCCGGTCATGCATCCACACGCCGAGCCACAGCACCATCACACTGGCAAACAACGCCGTGCAACCTTCGAGCAATTCGCGCTGGGCGCCGCTCACATCAATCACATAGGCCGCCAACGCCCAGGTGGCCAAGCCGGCCAACAAGGCCAGGCCCCAGCCGACGTGGACGCCGCGCACCGCCGATTCCTGGCCGGTGTTGCGCAGGAAGGCGAGGACCGCCGCCAGCACCAGGATCGCTTCCAGACCTTCGCGCAGCAGGATCAGCAAGCCTGAGATAAAGCTCAACGACCAGCTCAGGCCATCACCACCCAACAAGCCGGCAGATTCGGTGAGCTTGCCCTTGGCGGCGTCCAGGCGCTGCTGCACCTGTTCAAGCGGCAAGCCGTCCTGCAACGACTGCCGATAGGCCATCAGGGCCTTCTCGGTGTCTTTGCGCACGTTGGCGTTGACGTTGTCCAGGGAGCTTTCCACCAGCTCGAACCCTTCCAGATATGCCGCTACCGACAGGTCGTAGGCTTGCTCATGGTCACCGCTGCGGAACGCCGCAAGGCTCTTGTCGAGGGTGGCGGCGGTGTAGTCGAGCAACTGCGCCGGGCCGCGCTTGACCTGCGGCGGCTGGGCACGCTGAGCGCGGAACGTCGCAGCAGCGGCCGGGCCGTTGGCGGCCAGCACTTCATTGGGGGTCTGGCGGGCCAGGTCGGCGAGGTTGAACGGTTGCGCGCTTTTCGCGGCAGCCGGGTCGGCCGTGAAGCCGGCGATGTAGGTGGCCAGGTCCCAGCGCTGACGTTCGTCCAGTTGGTCGGCGAAGGACGGCATGTCCGTGCCTTCGACACCCAGGCCCAGCGTGTTGTAGATCGCATAGAGGCTCAGGCGGTCCAGGCGCTCCGCGTTCTGCAGGTTCGCCGGCGGCGGCGTCATGCCGACGCCCGCCGGGCCATCACCGGCGCCGGCCGTGCCGTGGCAGACCGAGCAGTGCTGGGCATACAGTGGTGCGCCGCGAGTCGGGTCGGGCGTAATCGCCGGGGCCTGGCTGACTTCATACGCCGCCGCCAGCTTGGCGCCCAACTGTCGGGCCTGGTGCGCCACGCTGGCGCCTTCCTGACGAGCGGTCACGGCCGCGACCAATTCATCGACCCCTTTGACCAATTCCGCGCGCTCGGGCTTGGACGGCAGCTCAGCCACCAGGCCCTGCAATACCCCCAGAAATTCCACCTGCTCACGGTATTCCGATTCATCGACGACCTTGCCCGCCGCTACCGTCGGCGGATAGTCCGCGCCGATGTAGTCCAGCAAATGCAGGGCTTTCGTGGCGCCCTCGGCAGGCGCGGCCAACAGATTGAAGCTGCACGACATCAACGCCGGCAATAGCAGCCAGGCGAGAAAACGGAAGGGGGCAGTCATGAACGAATCTCAAAGGGAAATACGAAGTAACACATTGTTGAGCTTTATGAGATTTGACTCAAGGTGTAAGTGATTTGTATTTTGAGTAACAGAGCAGATTCAGCTGAAGCAATGACGCCACGCCCGACGATTCTGCGCTGAACCCAACGCGCACAGAAAACGCAAAACCAATGTGGGAGCGGGCTTGCTCGCGATAGCAGTGGGTCAGCCGACTGACTCGGTGACTGACACTCCACTATCGCGAGCAAGCCCGCTCCCACATTGTCGATCCGGTTTCTTCAGCCCGGTCCGGGTTCAAGCCGTCGCGCGATGCAAGCTGGCGAGGAAGCCCGCAGCCCCCACGAACAACCCGGCAAACGTGCGGTTCATGCGTTTTTGCTGCTTGGGCGTGCGCAACAGGCGCAAGACTTTCGACGCCAGGCCGGTATAGCCCGCCATCACGATCATATCGACGCTGATCATCGTCGCGCCGAGGATCAGGTATTGGATCAGCAGCGGCGCCTGCGGGTTCACGAACTGCGGCAGCACCGCGAGCATGAACACCAACGCCTTGGGGTTGCTGGCGTTGACCAGAAAGCCACGGAACATCATCGCCATCGGCTTGCCGATCGGCCGTACTGCGGCGTCATCGGTCATGTCCATGGGCAGCGCGCGCCATTGCTTGACGGCCAGGTACACCAGGTACGCCACGCCAAACCATTTGATCGCATAGAACGCGGTGGACGACGCCGCCAGAATGGCCCCCAGCCCGCCCGCGACCACGGCGATCTGCATCGCCAGGCCGATTTGCAGGCCGATGGCGTTCCAGTAGCCGCGCAGGAAACCGTATTGCAGGCCACTGGACATTGAGGCGATGGCGCCTGCGCCAGGAGAAAGGGAAATGATCCAACTAGCGAGGAAAAAAGCCAGCCATGTGTCGAGTGCCATTGCACACCTCAGCAGCGAGTTTGCGGTTGTGCCTTAAGCTAACGCTGCCGACCGAAGGCTGGCTATAGTTTTTTGCAAGATGTGAACGCTAGCGCTCGCCCGGGAGGACAGCACTGTCGCGCCAGCGGCGCACCGAGCGTTGGAAGAACAGGCTATTGGGCACCTGCACCGTCACGCCGCCGGTCCCCGCCTCTTCCACTTCGATCAGCGTGGTGTAAAGCAGGTTGATCGCCACTACCCGGCCTTTGACGCCGGGCTTGTCGACGGTGTCCACCAGCTCGACCACATCACCGAGGCGGAACGGCCCGACGGTGAAGATCAGGATCGCGCACAACAGGTTGGACAACACCGACCACATGGCGAAAAACGCCACCGCCGCCACCGCGACAAACCCCGACAGCGCAGTCCACAACACCGTGGCGGACACGCCCAGGCGCTCCAGCACGAAGATCAGCGCACTGCCCATGATCAGCCAGCGCAAGCCGCCGCGCAGCGGCATCAACAGCTGCGGCGGGAAGGGGTAGTGCTCGCCGAGGCGGGTCAGGCCTTTGGCGACAAACCGCTGGGTCAGGTAGCCGGCCAGCAGGATCAGCAGGATTTGCACGCCGATCCACACGGGCGCGACCCATTGCGCCGGCAGCGGCAGTTGCAGCGCGTCCATCAGGACAGCGCCTCCAGCTCCGCTTGCAGGCTTTCGAGCAGCTCGAGGGCTTCCATCCAGCTTTCCTCCAACTGCCCTTCACGGACCTTGAGCTTGGCCTGCTCGGCCAGCAGATCGCGCAGTTCATCCTTGCGCGCGGCTTCGTACACGGCACTGTCGCCCAGGCTGGTTTCGATCTTGGCCAGGCGCTCGTGGACCTTGCCCAACTCGGCTTCCAGCTTGTCGGCTTCGCGCTTGTGCGGCGCCAACTGCTGGCGTAGGGCGGCGGCGGCCTGGCGCTGGGCCTTCTTGTCGGTTTTGTCCGGGTTGACCGGGGTGTTGCTGGTCGGTGCGTTGCGCAGGCGGTATTCCGTCAGCCAGCGCGCGTAGTCGTCGAGGTCGCCGTCGAACTCTTCGACTTTGCCGTCGGCCACCAGCAGGAAGTTGTCGGTGGTGCTCTTGAGCAAGTGGCGATCGTGAGACACCACCAGTACCGCACCGCTGAACTCCTGCAAGGCCATGGTCAACGCCAGGCGCATTTCCAGGTCGAGGTGGTTGGTCGGTTCGTCGAGCAGCAACAGGTTCGGCCGGTCCCAGGCGATCAACGCCAGGGCCAGGCGGGCTTTTTCGCCGCCGGAGAAATTCAGCACCGGCTCATCGATGCGCGCGCCACGGAAGTCGAAGCCGCCGAGGAAGTCGCGCAGGGGCTGCTCGCGTTCGGTCGGCGCCAGGCGCTGCAGGTGCAGCAACGGGCTGGCCTTGGCGTCCAGGGAGTCCAACTGATGCTGGGCGAAGTAGCCGACCACCAGGTTCTCGCCACGGGTCAGGCGCCCGGCCAGGGGTTGCAGCTCGCCCGACAGGTTCTTGATCAGCGTCGACTTGCCCGCGCCATTCGGCCCGAGCAGGCCAATGCGCGCGCCCGGCGTGAGTTGCAGCTTGACCTTCTCGAGGATGGTTTTCTCGCCATAGCCCAGGCGGGCATCGGACAGGTCGAGCAACGGGCTGGAGATCTTCACCGACTCGCGGAACACGAAATCGAAAGGCGAATCGACGTGGGCCGCCGACAGTTCTTCCATGCGCTCCAGCGCCTTGATCCGGCTCTGGGCCTGGCGGGCCTTGGTGGCCTGGGCCTTGAACCGGGCGATGTAGCTTTCCATGTGCGCGCGCTGCGCCTGCTGCTTCTCGAACGCCTGCTGTTGCTGGGCCAGGCGTTCGGCGCGGGCGCGTTCGAACGCGGTGTAGCCACCACGGTAGAGGGTGATTTTCTTCTGTTCGACGTGGGCGATGTTGTCGACCACGGCGTCGAGGAAATCCCGGTCGTGGGAAATCAGCAGCAAGGTGCCCTGGTAGCTCTTGAGGAAATCCTCCAGCCACAGGATCGCATCGAGGTCCAGGTGGTTGGTCGGTTCGTCGAGCAGCAACAGGTCCGAGGGGCACATCAGAGCCTGGGCCAGGTTCAGGCGCATGCGCCAGCCGCCGGAGAAGTCGGCGACCGGGCGGTCCATCTGTTCGTTGGTAAAGCCAAGGCCGGCGAGCATCTTGCGCGCACGGGCGTCGGCGGTGTAGCCGTCGGCGCTGTCCAGTTCCGCGTGCAGGCGGGCTTGAGCGGCGCCGTCCTGGGCTTTCTCGGCCGCGGCCAGGTCGTGTTGCACCTGGCGCAGACGCAGGTCGCCATCGAGCACGTAGTCGATCGCGATGCGGTCCAGGGTGTCGATCTCCTGGCGCATATGGGCGATGCGCCAGTCGGCCGGCAGCAAGCAGTCCCCGGAGTCCGGGGTCAGCTCACCCAGCAACAGGGCGAACAACGTGGATTTGCCGGCGCCGTTGGCACCGATCAGGCCGGCTTTGTGACCGGCGTGCAGGGTCAGCTCGGCGTCTTCGAGAAGACGTTGCGGGCCACGCTGTAATGTTAGGCTTTGAAGTCGGATCATAATGGCGGCGGAGTCTACCAGCTTCGTTGGCCGCTGGCTTGGGTGTGAATATGTGCGCTGACCTATGGAGCTTTGCCCTCTCGACTTACGCCAGCCCGGGCGTCGAGGCTGCGTGCCTGCGTGTGCAGGAACAAGGCGCGGATGTGTGCCTGTTGCTCTGCGGGGCGTGGCTGGAACAGCGGGGCGTGGCGCTGACGCGTGAACGCGCGCTGGCGCTGAGGCATATCGCCGAGCCCTGGCAATCGCAGGTGGTTGAACCGTTGCGACAGGTACGCCGGCAATGGCGGGCCGTGGCGCAGCAGGATGCGCCCTTGACGGCGTTACGGGAGCGGGTCAAAGCCCTGGAGCTGGACGCGGAACGCGAGTTGCTGGCGCGCCTGGAAGCGCTGGCAACGACATGGCTGACAGGCGAGGCGATGGGTCAACGATGGTTGGAAGGCCTGGCGGCTGAGGGAGCCGCCAACCTTGACCACGACGCGCTGCAGCAGCTGCGCGTCGCAGTCACCGGCACTTAGGAAGCGCTGGTTGGAGTGCTGTTGCTTGGCGCGACCGACGCAGGGGTGCTGGTCGATGCGCTTGGCGCTGCAGGGGTAGCAACCGATGCTGCCGGGGTGGCTGGCTTGGCCGGTGCTGGTTTTGCAGCAGCAGCTTTAGCCACTGGCTTGGCCGCTGGTTTCGCGGCAGCGGCTTTAACCACTGGCTTGGCGGCTGGTTTCGCAGCAGCCGCTTTAACCACTGGCTTGGCGGCTGGTTTTGCAGCAGCGGCTTTAACCAGTGGCTTGGCAGCTGGTTTTGCAGCAGCAGTTTTGGCAGCCGGTTTTGCAGCAGCGGCTTTAGCAACTGGTTTGGCAGCTGGTTTGGCAGCAGCGGCTTTAGCCACTGGCTTGGCGGCTGGTTTGGCAGCGGCCGTTTTGGCAGCTGGCTTGGCAGCCGGTTTTACAGCAGCGGCTTTAGCGGCTGGCTTGGCGGCTGGTTTGGCAGCAACGGCTTTAGCCACTGGCTTGGCGGCTGGTTTGGCAGCAGCCGTTTTGGCAGCTGGCTTGGCGGCCGGTTTGGCAGCAGCGGTCTTGGCAACTGGCTTGGCAGCTGGTTTTGCAGCAACAGTTTTGGCAGCTGGCTTGGCGGCGGCCTTAGCCGGCGCTTTGGCGGCAACGGCTTTTGCCGGTGTACGAGCGCCCAGCACTTTCGATACAGCTTCCTTCACACGACCAACGCCCTGGGCCAGTTTCAGGCTTTCTTGAGCATCTTTTTTGAGTTGGGAAATGTAGGTGCGGGTTTCGGCTTGGCGATCCTTGAGGGCGTCCAGCATGTCCTCAAGTTCTTTGACTGCGTCTTTGGCTTTGGCTTGAGCCTTGGCTTTGCCGGCAGTGGCGGCGTCTTGCAATTTGGTGCGGGACTTATGCAGTTTTTCTTGCGCTTTACCGCGTTGTTTTTCCAACTTGGCGAGCAGTTTTTCTGCATCAGCCAAGGCTTGGGAACACGCGCTTTCCAAATGCTCGAGCAGACTGCCCGAGAGTTGTTGGAGTAAGTGCAACGGGGTATTTACAGGCTTTTGTTTGGCCGACATGGTTTACCTCCTGGCTGACGTGGGTGCGGCTCATACTAGCCCTCTGCTCTTACCGCCGCTAGGGCATGTTGACAGTATCGTTTGCCTTGCGTTGCACCGTGCGAAAAATCTTATCGATATAACGAAAAACCACGCCACTTTTTACCCTCTCACACTGGCATAATCCGTCGCACTTTCGGCTGGAGAAGACCCATGTCGCGTTACCTTTTTCTTGCGCTTGGCTTGGCGATTTCCGTGGCCAATGCAAACGAGCCGGCGCCCTCCAAAACCACTGCCCCGGACGCGCACGACCTCGCGTACAGCCTGGGCGCCAGCCTCGGTGAGCGGCTGCGCCAGGAAGTCCCCGACCTGCAGATCCAGGCCTTGATCGAGGGTCTCAAGCAAGCCTATCAAGGTAAACCGCTGGCACTGGATAACGCGCGCATCGAACAACTCCTGGCGCAGCATGAAGCGCAGGACGAAGCCGATGCTCAGGCACCGCAAAGCGAAAAAGCACTCACGGCCGAACAGCAGTTTTTGACCCAGGAAAAAGCCGCGAGCGGCGTGCGCGAATTGGCCGATGGCGTTCTGCTCACGGAACTCACGCCCGGCAGCGGCAACAAGCCGTTGGCCAGTGATGAGGTTCAGGTGAAATACGTGGGGCGATTGCCCGATGGGACGGTGTTCGATCAAAGCACCCAGGCGCAATGGTTTCGTCTGGACAGTGTGATCAGCGGCTGGAGCAGTGCGCTGCAACAGATGCCGGTGGGCGCGAAGTGGCGCCTGGTGATTCCATCGGCGCAGGCCTATGGCGCCGACGGTGCTGGCGCGTTGATCCCGCCTTACACGCCCCTGGTATTCGAGATCGAATTGCTCGGCACCCGGCATTGATCCAATAAAAAACGGCGCGTCATACGCACCGTTTTTTTATCTCATCAGCAACGGTCAGGCCTGGGCGACAGCCACATCCCGGTGAGCATTGTGCAGCACTTCGATCAGGCAATCCTCCAACTCGAAACGCTCATGGAGCAGGCCGCCCAGCTCTTTGAATTTCTCGGCAACACACTTGCCGGCATCACACAGGTCATTGAACGCCAGCAGCTTCTCGGTGATCACATCGATGCGTGGGTAGAGGGTCTCGGCCAATTCAAGACCACGCTGATCGTCGAAGGCTTCCGCCTCCTTGGTCAACTGTTCGTAGACGCCGAAATGACCGGCAGACACGTAGTCCACCAAGACACCGCAAAACGCCTGCAGCGGCTTGCGATTCATCGCTAATGCTTCGGGCTTCTCGCCGAGTGCATCAAACGCCCGAACCAGTTCGTGGCGTGCCTTCAACCAGCTGTCGATCAGCTTGTGCACCCCACCCCAGCGTTCCTGAGCATTCTGACAACTTTCCAGCATGATGATCTCTCTTCCCTATAGGGGGCGCTGCCACTCTGTGCCCGCGCAGTACTTCAAGGATAAAGCGGCAGCCGGACAAAGCCGCATCTGACAACGGTTTCAATAACGCATGCGGGCCAGATTATGCCCGCATGACTATGGCTTCAAGGTACGCAGGAGAGAAAGTTCATACAAGTGTTTAATCCCGTCCTACAACTTGCGACCACTTTTCAGCGTGTCGACAGGCGCAAGCGTTGGCTGAATATCAGCCGTGAAAACTGCATGAAACCCAGGATCAACATCGCCACGAAAAACAACAGACTCCACTCCGGGAGGCTCAAATCGAACAGGGTCCAGGTGATTTCCACGCAGTCGACGGTACCGTTGAAGATCGAGCGCAGCGCCTGCGAGAACGACAGGTTTTCGAGCATGTACTGCAAACTGGGCCAACAATCGCCGGCCTGATCAGACGCAGTGTTCTGCAGCAACACCTGGCGCACCGCGGTAATTGCGCCTAGCGCGGCACAGCCCATGCTCGCCAACCCGTACCCATAGATGCCGTAGCGCTTGGGGTTATGAACAGCCGCGACCAGGTTGATCAACGTAAAGGTGGCGAGGAATAGCCGCTGAACCTGGCACAGAAAGCAGGGCCGCAGCAGCGCGCCATATTCCAGGTAGAAAGACGCACCCAACGTCAGCGCACCGGCCATGAACGCCAGGAAAAACAAGGAGCGTGAGGGGGCCAAAGACATTGTTTATCCGTACCGCGAGAGATAGGCCGTTACGGTAGAGGAAAGGCCTGACCCCTTTCAATACGCGTTAGAGCAGACGATTCCGTTAAAACGTAGGGACATCCCGCCAGAGCTTGGAGGACATAACCTGACGCAACGTAGGAATGTATTACGAACCCAGTTAAACCGAGTCTTTACACAGAACCCAAGGGTTGGCTGTCGGATGCATCCGAGCCAACCCTCGTACCTGTTCCTAATTCAACCCCGCACCGGCGCGGGCAACGGTGAGGCGAGCAAACGATTGTCCAGCAGGCCCAGGCCTTCCTGGAACAGCTGGTTGCTGCGCTCGGTGTCACCCAACTGGGCCAGCAGGCGTGCCAGTTCGGCACACGCCTCGGGGTTACGCTGCACCTGCAGGCTGCTTTCCAGATAGTCCCGCGCCTTGCCCCACAGACTGTTTTGCAGGCACAGGCGCCCGAGGGTCAACAGCAAGCTGGCATCACCGGGATGATCCTTGAGCCAGCCTTCGGCAAACTTCAACTGACGGGCCGGGTCACTGCCGCGCAACAGGCCATACAGGCGGATCAGGTGGCTGTCATACGCACGCTTGAGCGCGCCGCGCAGCACCTCTTCGGCCTTGGCATCGGCGCCCAGCTGGCGCAGTTGCTCGGCGTAGGCCAGCACCAACGGCGGCTCCTGGCGCTGGGCGGACGTCAGTTGCTGCCAGGCGCGCTCAAGCGCCTGCAACCCCGCTTCGCCCTGCTCTTCACGCTGGGCGGCCAGGCTCAGGTTTTCACCCCAGGCGCGGCGCTCCAGCTCGGCCAATTCGCCGGCCGGCAATACTTTGTCCTTGCGCAGCTCAGGCAACAGACGAATCACCGACGACCAATCGCCCCGCTGCTGATGCAAGCGTTGCAACTGGCGCAGCACCTGGGCGTTATGCGGATGACGCTCGTGCATGGCCTGCAAGGTGGTCAGCGCGCCGTCGGTGTCGCCACGGTCCGTCTGCAATTGCGCATGGCTCAAGGCAATCGCCAGTTCGGCCTGGGGCTGTCGTTCGAGGGCGCGCTCCAGCAGGCCGTCGCACTCTTCATATCGCCCTTGCTCGTTTGCCGCCCGGGCCGCGCCAAGGTAATACAGCAGCGGCTGGCGTTCGGCTTCGGCGGCACGATGCAGGTGACGTTCGGCACTGGCCCAGCGGCCTTCGGCGAGGTCCATCTGGCCGTGCTCGATCGCGATCTGCACGCGCCGGCTGCGGTTACGCCGCGACCATGGGTTGACCACGCCGCCCGAGGTGCTCAACAGGCTCAACAACACACGAATCAGGTAGATCGCCAGGCCGATGACAAATACCGCCACCAGGGTAGCCCACAGGCTCGACTCGTAATGCAGCAGATGGGGATAGGTAATCAACACGTAGCCGGTGTGTTTCGAAATGCCCACGGCCAGCGCCAGGGCGACCGCGATCGCCAGCACCAGGATCACATAGAAACGCTTCATCGGCTCTACTCCTGGCTCGCCGGCGTGCCGGCCGAAGCTTTGGCTTCTTCGGCAGGCAAGTGACGACGTTCAAGGTATGCCTGCACGGCGGCCAGGCTGGCGGCCAGGTCCGGAGTCACGACCGAGACGGCCTTGGGCTCAAGCTCGGCGATACGCGCGAGCATCGCTTTGCTCTGCGGGTTGTCCTGGTTGAAGTTGTCCTGCAACACGCTGCGCGCTTCACCCAGCGAACGGCTGTACACCGCCGCCTCGCCATTGAGCGCAGCCCATTGCGCCTGTTCGAGGGCCAGGCTCAGGGCCAGGCGAACCTGGTTCAGGCCTTGGCCGGCGAGCAGTGGGCGAATGTTGTCATCGGGGTTGAAGTCGATGCGGAAGTAACGCGAGAGCTGCTCCCACCATTGGCTCAAGCGGCTTTCCGTATCGGTGGTCGGACGCCCATGGGATGCCGGTTCCTGAAGCTGGTACTCCGGCGCAATCGCCGCCAGTTGCACGACTTGATCGCGCAAGGCCGCCAATTGCAGGTAGAGCCCGGTACGGTCCGGTTGTTCGGTACTGCGCAACGCGGCAAGGCTCTTGGCCAATTGCTCGCGCGCGGCGTAGGAACCCGGATCGCTCTGCTCGCGAAGAATCTCGTCGGCGCCCTGGACCAGCGACTGCGCGCTGTTAATGTCCTGCAGGGCAGACAAGCGCAGGCTCGCCAGACGAATCAAGTGTTCGGCTTCTGCCAGGCGCCAGTCCTTGCGGCTGGCCCCGAGCACGGTTTCCAGGCGCTGGCCCAAACGCTGCTGGTCGCCCTGCAACTGGGCCAGCAAGCGGCGGCGCTCCTCCAGCTCGTCCGCACCCGGCAGTTGCGCCAGGCGTGCAGCCAACTGTTGCTGGCTTTGCTTGAGGGTCTGGGACTGGTCGTCGAGGCTCTTTACCTGGCTCAGCTGTTGCTGGTTGCTGGCTTGCAGGGTGCGGACCTGCCAGATCCCCCACCCGCCGGCGGCAACGCCCGCAGCACCCAGCAGCAAGGCGACGATTGCCAGGCCATTGCCACGGCGCGGCGCGGTGACCGGTGTCTGGCCCGGCGCATCGAGCGCGGGCTGAGCTTCATCTTTAGGCAAGGCTGTTTCGCTCACGTATCCATCCTTTGCGTATCAGAGAGTGGGAACGGAATGGCTCCGTAACGCCACTAACAAAGCCGCGGCACTCGCGCCGCGACAATCCACAACTTTTTCTGCGCCAGCCGCCCGCGCCATCTCATAGACGCGCGGGCTGGGCACGAACAACGGCAGCCGGGCCACCTGTGGCCAATCCGAACCGGCCAGGGCCTGCAGGTGCAAAAAACCCTGCCCACTGCTGACCACCAGGCCGTTCAAGCGTTCCAACTGGATGCGCTGCATCAGTACACCCGGGTCGTAGGCCGGAAGGAAACGGCGATACAACTCCAGATAGTCGACACTAGCACCTTGCTCGCGCAAACGCTCCGCCAGCAGCTCTCGCCCGCCCTCGCCGCGCAGGATCAACACCCGCGCATCGGTGCGCGCAACAGCCTCGCGCAAGGCGGGCAAGGCCAGCAATGCCTCGCTGTCGTCGCCGCTGGGCGGATAATGAACGTCCAGGCCCTGATCGGCCAGTACCTGGGCGGTGGCGGCACCCACGCTGAACCACGGCAACCGCGGCCAGTGTCGCTCCAGGCGTTGCACGCCAAGGCGCGCCGCCGGTTTGCTGACCACAATTACCGCGCAATAGCGGCCCAGGTCAGCCCAGACCGCCTGCTGCTCAGGCGTGACCGGCAAGGCTTCGATCTCCAGCAACGGCAGGCTGCTGCTGAAAACCCCGACATCCGACAACGACGCCGCCAACAGCGCAGACTCCTCGGCAGGCCGCGTCAGCAGCACACGCCAATCGGTCACTGCGGGCCGGCCTCGCCGTAGACTTTTTGCAGAATGGCACCGGCGCCCTGGTCCAGCAGCTCTTCGGCAACCTGGATCCCCAGCGCCGTCGCATCACGCTGCGGCCCGCGCACTTGCGCGGTGATCAAGTTGCCGCCTTCCGGGTCGCCCACCAGGCCACGCAGCCACAGGTTTTCGCCTTCGAGCACGGCGTAGCAGGCGATTGGCACCTGGCAGCCACCATTGAGGTGTTTGTTCAGGGCGCGTTCGGCGGTGACACGGACGTCGGTGTCGTGGTGGTCGAGCGGTTTGAGCAAGGCGTGGATTTCACTGTCGGCGGTGCGACATTCGATGCCCACTGCGCCCTGCCCGCCGGCGGGCAAGCTGTCTTCGACGCTGATGACCGAGGTGATGCGGTCCTCGAAGCCGAGCCGGATCAAGCCGGCCGCCGCGAGGATGATCGCGTCATATTCACCGGCATCGAGCTTGGCCAAACGCGTGTTGACGTTGCCGCGCAGGAAGCGGATCTGCAGATCCGGGCGACGCGTCAGCAACTGGGCCTGACGACGCAGGCTGGAAGTGCCGACGATACTGCCCAACGGCAGCTCATCCAGGGACGCGTAGGTATTGGACACAAAGGCATCGCGCGGGTCTTCGCGCTCGCAGATGCAAAACAGGCCCAGGCCTTCGGGGAAGTCCATGGGCACGTCTTTCATCGAATGCACGGCGATGTCGGCTTCGTTTTCCAGCAGCGCGGTTTCCAGTTCCTTGACGAACAGACCCTTGCCGCCGATCTTCGACAGCGGCGAGTCGAGCAGCTTGTCGCCGCGACTGACCATGGGCACCAGGGATACCTGGAGCCCAGGGTGGGCCTGCTCGAGACGTGCTTTGACGTATTCGGCCTGCCACAAGGCCAGGGCGCTTTTACGGGTGGCGATGCGGATTTCGCGAGAGGACATGGATCAATCCGTACTGAATAGATACGGCAGATAATAACAGCTCAGGCAAATTCGCTTTGATTTGAATCAGCAAGTGCGGGGCCTCCCTGGCCACAGCGCACCGGGATCACGACTAAAGACCGCGCTGCAGCCCGTGGACTAAAGCTGCTGCATCATCTTGCGCACGCCGGCGACATGGCGGCGGCTGACGATCAAAGCATCGCCGTTAAGCCCTTTCAGGAACAACTGAAAGTGCCCCAGGGGCGTGCGTTGCAGGCGCTCGATGCGCTCGCGGGCCACCAGCGCGTTGCGGTGGATACGCACGAAACGGTCGCCGAATTCATCCTCAAGGGCCTTGAGCGGCTCATCGAGCAGCACTTCGCCAGACTCGTGACGCAGGGTCACGTACTTGTGATCGGCGATGAAGTACACCACCTGGCTCAGCGGGATCAGCTCGATACCCTTGCGGGTGCGCGCGCTGATATGGCTGCGCGGCCCGTTACCGCTCTGGGCGGCGGGCTGGGTCAGGGCGGCGAGCTGGACGCGATTGGGGCGCTCGGCTTTTTTCAACGCCTTGAGCAACACCTCGGCAGTCACCGGCTTGGCCAGGAAGCTGACACCGCTGGCTTCCAGGGTTTCGGCAGGGAATTCTTCCTCGGCGGCACACAACACCACGGCCGGCGGCGATTCGCGCTCGCTCAGGCGGGCGGCGACTTGCAGGCCATCCAGGCCCGGCATGCGGATGTCGAGCAGCACCACATCCGGCTTGAGGCTGTCGATCAACGTCAACGCCTCCTCGCCCGTGCTGGCGCTCGGTTCAAGGACTGTATAACCCTCGAGTTCGCTGAGCAGACGGCTCAGTCGCTCGCGGGCTTGGGGTTCGTCATCAACGATCAGGACATTCATATTGCGCTGGATTCCTGCGTGAGTCTCGCACAAGGATAGCGTAGACAGGTGCGGTGACTTGCGTCACAGCGATCCACGCTAAGACTAGCGCGAGCGGCAAAAAGTGCCCTGAGAGTGGCACTCATATTTATCCGGACCTGTTCAATAGCGCCCAAAACCTGCCGCCCTTGGGCATCGTCGTAGGGTTTGCTGATACACAATCCGAATACCCCCCTTGTTTAATGGTAGTCAGGGTTATGACCGCATCACCTGACTTTGGTGCATTCACACACTATCAGTCCAACTGTAGACGCTCGCCGAGACGACATTGCTCATTCGTCAAATATCGTTTCAATAAGCACCTCTGCCCAGTCTCTTCCCGGACGCGGTCGGCGGCAAGGCACTTAGCCATGCTTGGCACAAATAAAATGCCGACCACCCGCAGCACCGCCTCCACGGGCAACCCTGTTATTATCGTCGGCACACCTCCACGCCTCTTTTAAGCAGATCACGAGCGAATCCATGAGCACCGACAAGACCAACCAGTCCTGGGGCGGCCGCTTCAGTGAACCCGTCGACGCCTTCGTCGCCCGCTTCACCGCCTCCGTCACCTTCGACCAGCGCCTGTACCGCCACGACATCATGGGCTCGATCGCCCACGCCACGATGCTGGCCAAGGTCGGCGTGCTGACCGACGCCGAGCGCGACAGCATCATCGACGGCCTGACCACCATCCGCGGTGAGATCGAAGCCGGCACGTTCGACTGGCGCGTCGACCTGGAAGACGTGCACATGAACATCGAAGCCCGCCTCACCGATCGCATCGGCGTGACCGGCAAGAAACTGCACACCGGGCGCAGCCGTAACGACCAGGTGGCCACCGATATCCGCCTGTGGCTGCGTGACGAAATCGACCTGATCCTGGCCGAAATCACCCGCCTGCAAAAAGGTTTGCTGGAACAGGCCGAGCGTGAATCGGACACCATCATGCCCGGCTTCACCCACCTGCAGACCGCACAGCCGGTAACCTTCGGCCACCACCTGCTGGCCTGGTTCGAAATGCTCAGCCGCGACTACGAGCGCCTGGTGGACTGCCGCAAGCGCGCCAACCGCATGCCGTTGGGCAGCGCCGCGCTGGCGGGCACCACCTACCCGATCGACCGCGAGTACACCGCACACCTGCTGGGTTTTGACGCCGTGGGCGGCAACTCCCTGGACGGCGTGTCGGACCGCGACTTCGCCATCGAATTCTGCGCCGCCGCCAGTATCGCGATGATGCACCTGTCGCGCTTCTCCGAAGAACTGGTGCTGTGGACCAGCGCGCAATTCCAGTTCATCGACCTGCCCGACCGCTTCTGCACCGGCAGCTCGATCATGCCGCAAAAGAAAAACCCCGACGTGCCGGAGCTGGTACGTGGCAAGAGCGGCCGCGTATTCGGCGCGCTGATGGGCCTGCTGACCCTGATGAAAGGCCAACCCCTGGCCTACAACAAGGACAACCAGGAAGACAAGGAACCGCTGTTCGATGCCGCCGACACCCTGCGCGATTCGCTGCGTGCCTTTGCCGACATGATCCCGGCGATCAAGCCCAAGCACGCGATCATGCGTGAAGCGGCGCTACGTGGGTTCTCCACCGCGACCGACCTGGCGGACTACCTTGTGCGCCGTGGCCTGCCGTTCCGCGACTGCCACGAAATCGTCGGCCATGCCGTGAAGTACGGCGTGGAAAGCGGCAAGGACCTGGCGGAAATGAGCCTGGAAGAACTGCGCCAGTTCAGCGACCAGATCGAGCAGGACGTGTTTGCCGTGCTGACCCTGGAAGGCTCGGTGAATGCGCGCAACCACGTGGGCGGTACCGCGCCGGCCCAGGTCAAGGCCGCCGTCGTGCGCGGTCAGGTCCTGCTCGCCAGCCGCTAGGTCGAAAATGTGGGAGGGGGCTTGCTCCCTCCCACATTGATCACTTCTTCGCCGCCACCATCGCCATGAACGCCGGCATCGCCGCTTCCCTGTCCGCCGCCACCTTCAGGGCGTTAGGCATGGCGTGCAAACGCTCCAGCAATGCCTTGGCCGTCGGCAATTCAGCCAACAGGTCGAGGCCGAACAGCTTCTCGGCCACGCCGCAGGCGAGGTTCAGGCTGTACATGAAATACAGATCGGCAATCGTAAAGCTCTCCCCCGCTACGTAAGGCGCGAACTTGCCGTGCCGACCTAACGTCCCCACCCCCAGCAGCAACTCGGCCCGGGCTTTGTCCTTGATCGCCTCCGGCACCGGCATGCCAAAATACGCTTCGGCGAAACACGCACGGGCGGGCAGCTCGATGTACAGCTCGATTTCCCTGCACAATGTCAGCACCTGAGCGCGCTGAAACGGTTCGGCCGGCAGCAGCGAGGGGCCTTCCTGGGTTTGCTCGATGTATTCGAGGATCACGCTGGTTTCGTTGATAAAGCCCTGTTTGACACCCAGCACCGGCACCTTGCCCCGCGGGCTGATCGCCAGGGCGGCGGGTGTTTGCCCGGCAAAAAAAGGCACCTCTTCGAATGCCAGGCCTTTCTCCAAGAGCGCCAGCTTGACCATGTTGTAGTAATTGCTGACCGAAAATCCGTAGAGCTTGAGCATCGCAAAGCCTCCAGGCCATGTGCGGGGTTGGCTGCATGAGTTATAGATCCGCCCGACCAACCTGGCTAGCAGCATCACCTGCCTGAATGGGGGTAGACTGGCGCCCTTTTCTTGAGGAGCCTGCCATGAGCGAGCCGACCGATATCGACAACGACGAAGAAGCGTTCACCGAAAGCACGCTGACCCAGGCCATCGAAAACCAGATCGAAAGCGACAATCCGCCCGCCGCCAAGGCCACGTTCAACAAGCTGACGCTGGTGGGTTACGAGCGCGAAGAGATTTTGAACATGATGGCCCATGTGCTGGCGGTGGAAATCGACAAGATGCTCGACGAAGACCGCGCCTTCGATACCCAATGGTATGAATCCGCCTTGCGCGCACTGCCCGAGCTGCCGCCTGAAAACGCCTGAAGCGAGCGCCCGTGTGGCCGGGAAGCCTGCTTCCTCGCCACAACACTGCGCCATATCAACAGCCGCGAGTTTCCCACTGGACAGCCCGCCAAAGTACGTTCACCTTAGGGCCTGCTAGCCTCTAACAAATTCTTAGAAAGTCTGGAGTCCCTATGTCGTATACCCCTGAGTTGGTTGCCGAACTGGAAATCCTTGCACTCTTCAACCTGGACAGCTCCCAGGAAGGTCTGAAAGTCCATCAGACTGCCGCACCGACTGCTATCGCCGCCGCCAAACGCCTGTTCGAGAAAAAACTGATCGACCAACCGGACGGCGGTTACCTGACCAGCCTTGGCCGGGACGCTGCAGAACAAGCCCAAACCCTGCTGACCATCCTGACCACCGCCGCAACCAAAGAAGCTGCCTGATTCCGGATACTGCCCATGGAGTCCGCCGCGGCGGATTCCGAGGGCATTGCCGTGAACCGGATAAAATTCTGACGCCAAAAACCGTTTCCCCTCTAAACCTCCTACGCTTCTGAATGTAAACTCCTACACGGCCGCCCATGTCGGGCCTTGCGCGCCGCCGAGTTCGACATGACCCGCACCCATGAGATCCGCCCCGACCTGGACGAAGGCATCGACCGCAAGGTGCTGGCCCAACTGCGCGCGCGGTTCATGGCGCTTAACGCAGGGCGCATGGCCCGGGCTGTCGAAGGGCTGACGCCACGCCAGCAAAGCGTATTGACCCTGCTGCCGCTGTTTTTCCACGTCAATCACCCGCTGTTGCCCGGTTACGTGTCGGGCAGCACCCCGGCCGGGCTGTCGAATTTCGAACCCGACGCGCAGGCCCTGAGCGAAGCCCAGCGCCTGACCCGTTCGTTCTCCTACAAACCACGCCACGGCAACCCGCCGCAGCCGATCCATGGCCTGTTCCTGATGGGCAGCCTCGGCACACTGGCCCAAGCCGACCAGAGCGACATGGACGTGTGGGTATGCCACGCCCCCGACCTGAGCGACAACGAACTGGTCGAGCTGCGCAAGAAATGCCAGTTACTGGAAGCCTGGGCCCAGAGCATGGGCGCCGAGGCGCACTTCTTCCTGATCGAGCCGAGCCGGTTTGTCTTGGGCGAACGCGACACGCAACTGAGCTCCGACGACTGCGGCACCACCCAGCATTATCTGTTGCTGGATGAGTTCTATCGCACCGCCATCTGGCTCGCCGGTCGCACGCCGATCTGGTGGCTGGTGCCGGTGTATGAAGAAGTGCGCTACGCCGAGTTCACCCACACACTGATTTCCAAACGCTTTATCCGCGCCGATGAAACCCTCGACCTCGGCCACCTGGCGCGCATCCCGCCCGGCGAGTTCATTGGCGCCGGGCTGTGGCAATTGTTCAAGGGCATCGAATCGCCCTACAAGTCGCTGCTCAAGCTGCTGTTGACCGAGGTCTACGCCAGCGAGCACCCGAATGTGCAGTGCCTGAGCCTGCGCTTCAAACGGGCGGTGTTCGCCAACCGGATGGACCTGGACGAGCTGGACCCTTACGTCGTGGTCTACCGGCGCATCGAGGAATACCTCAACGCGCGCAACGAGCCGGAACGCCTGGAACTGGTACGGCGCGCGCTGTACTTGAAGGTCAACCGCAAGCTCAGCGCCGGCCAGCGCACCGTCGGCTGGCAGCGCCTGTTGCTGGAACGCCTGGCCCATGAATGGGGTTGGGACCAGCGTCAACTGGCGCTGCTCGACAGCCGCAGCCAATGGAAAGTACGCCAGGTGGCCTCCGAGCGCCGCGCCCTGGTCAATGAGCTGAACTACAGCTATCGCTTCCTGACCCAGTTCGCCCGCACCGAACAGACCGTCAGCCTGATCAACAAGCGCGACCTCAATGTGCTTGGCCGTCGCTTGTACGCGGCGTTTGAACGCAAGGCCGGCAAGGTCGAATTCATCAACCCCGGCATCGCCCCGGACCTGGCCGAAGACACCCTGACCCTGGTGCAATCGGCCAACCGCAAGGAACCGGGCCAGCATCATTGGGGCCTGTACAACGGCAACCTCACCGCCCTGGAATCGGAGCACTTCGCGCCGATCAAGCGCAGCCGCGACTTGCTGGAAATGCTCACCTGGTGTCACCGCAACGGCGTGATCGACAGCAGCACGCGCCTGGCGCTGCACCCAGGCGTCAGCGACATGACCGAATTCGAACTGTTCAACCTGCTGGGCAGCCTGCAACAGACCATCGCCCTGCCCCTGGTCAGCGTCGATGAAGAGCGCCTGCTGCGCTCGGCGGTGCCGGAAGAAGTGCTGTTGCTGATCAACGTCGGCGTCGACCCGCTCAAGCACCATCGCGACCTGAACATCCTGATGACCACCGAGCGCACCGACTCCCTGAGTTACGCCGGCGTGCGCGAAAACCTGGTGCTGACCCTCGACCAGGTCACGCTCAACAGCTGGAACGAGGTGATGGTCAGCCGCTACGACGGTCCCCATGCCCTGCTCGACTGCCTGCGCGACTACCTCAACCAGTTGCCGTCGGACCACCTGCCACGCCTGCGGGTGCGCTGCTTCTGCCACAACCGCGCACAGTTCATTGCCCAGCGCGTGGAAGACATCTTCGACACCGCGCAGAACCTGCTGCTGGGCCAGGGCAACCATCGCTACTTGCTGCAGGTGCAGCAGCACTATCACGTGATGGAGCTGATGCCCGGCCAGGCCACCCACGTCTCACTGGCGACCCAGGACGCGCTGATCGCCTACCTCAGCGAAGAACTGGCCAGCTACAGCCCGTTGCACCTGGACGCCATGGCTCTGGAAGACCACGACCTGGCGCTGCTGCTGCCGATGGGCATGGCCGAATGCGTGCAGGTGTTTTACCGGGTCAACGAAGGCTTCGCCGAGCTGTATGTGCTGGATGAGTTCAACGCGCTCTGGCAGCAACGCTTGCCGTTCCATGATGAACAGAGCCTGCTGGCGCCGTTGCAGCGTTTTCTGCAGTCGATCATCTATCGCCGGGACGCGCTGTCGCCCCTGGACCCGCAAGAACCGCTGGGCGCGGTGCAAACCTTGTATTACCAACTGTTGCCGTCGGGCAGCAATCGCGCACGCGGTATCGAGCCTCGGCCGGCCCCGCAAAACCCGGCCAACAAGCCGTTTTATGACGTGCAGGCGATTATCGGCAAGGCGGCGCCGGGCCAGGTGGGGATCACCCTGTACTGCAATCAGCGGGAGTTTTCCGAACTGGAGTTTGGCGACCAGCTGTTTGCAGTGGTCGCCCGGGAGATCGTCGGGCAGCGCCGCGAAACCGAGCGCTACCGCTGCTATATCACTGATCTGGATCTGTCGGGCCTGCTCGGCGACGTACAAAGCCCGAGCAATCTGTACCTGCGTTACAAAGCCGAGCTGGAACAGGCGCTCAATGACGCACTGAAGCAGATTTAAAGCGAGAAGGCGCCGCCGTCTTTGGGCTGGCCTTCAACACTGAGCAGTTCGAGCTTGAGGGTCTTGCCGCCGGGTGCTGGCCAGTCGATGTGCTGGCCCACTTTCAGGCCGAGCAACGCGCTGCCCACCGGCGCCAGGATCGAAATCTTGCCCGCGTCGGCATTCGCATCCTTGGGGTAAACCAGGGTCAGGTGATAGTCCTTGCCGCTGCCTTGCTCGCGGCAATGCACGCTGGAGTTCATGGTCACGACGCTTGCAGGCACTTCATCGTGGCCAACCACTTCTTCGGCGCGGTCGAGTTCGTGCTGCAGGGCTTCTACGCCTGGCGAATTCTCGCCGACACGGTCGATCAGTTGCTCAAGACGCTGCACGTCGAGACGGGTAAGAATGATGGAAGGTGCGGTCATGATTCAGGCAGACTCCTTTTTTCTGCACAAAAAAGCAAAACCCCGCCAGGAAAAGGCGGGGTTCTCACGGACCTCGATGAGTTGAGGTGTACCCGGACACTACCACAGCACCGTAAATAAACAAGACGGGCTCAAGGCCCGACTTTGCGCCGCTCGGCCTGGGCCACGATCACGCGTCGCCGCTGATCATCGGCGGAGCGCCATTCACGGATGTCTTCCACATGGCGAAAGCAGCCAAGGCAGACTTTTGCCTCGTCCAGCCGACACAAACTGATACAAGGTGACGGCACCGCCGGGCTGACATTACTGAACAACGGCTTGGGCGGACGCACGATTGCAGGCTGGCTCACAATCAATTCTCGTCGGGGTTCAGCTCATCGAAGCCGAGCTCGACGCCGGCTTGTTCCTGAACCAGCCGCGCGAGCATTTCGCTGAGCAGCTCATCGCTGGTATCGCACTGCCAATTGCGGTCTTCTTCGTTGTAATCGAAGTGAAAACCACCGGAACGTGCCGCCAGCCACAGTTGGCGCAACGGTTCCTGGCGACTGAAGATCAGTTGAGTGCCGTTCTCGAACTTGACGGTCAGCACCCCGGCCGAGCTTTCCAGGTCCACATCCAGGCCGCTGTCGTCGAAAATATCTTCCAGCGCGTTCTGGGTCGAATCCACCAGGTCGTGAAAACGGGCTTCGGTCAAACTCATTGCGGCAACCTCAAAAGTGTCTGGTTTTGCTCAAGCGCCGCACGATACGGACGCGCTCCGCCGATTGCAAAGGATACCGAGTTCATTACCAATGGCGGTAAGAAATATCCCCGACTAGCGTAGCCAGCTTCGCAGTTATGTCGGCAAACCCCCGCCGGACGGGTATTCCGGCGCATAGGCAAGCTGGCGGGTGGTCGGTATACTCGGGCGCAATTAATGCATATTCAAGGATTTCGCCATGAAGCGCCTGATCTCTTCCCTTGCTGCGCTCGTCGCGGTCGCTTGCCTCGTTAGTGCCTGTGGTCAAAAAGGCCCGCTGTATCTGCCCGATGACAGCAAAGACCCGAATGAACAGGCGCAATCGTCGCAAAAGCCTGCCAAAGCGCATAAGCACGACACTTACTAAGGGAACCCCATGGACGCTTTTAACTACCGGAACGGCGAGCTGTTCGCGGAAGGCGTGGCGCTGTCCGCAATTGCCGAGCGCTTTGGCACCCCGACCTATGTGTACTCGCGCGCGCATATCGAAGCCCAATATCGCTCTTTCACCGACCCGTTGAACGGCGTGCCGCACCTGGTGTGCTACGCGGTCAAGGCCAACTCCAACCTGGGCGTGCTCAATGTCCTGGCGCGTCTGGGCGCCGGTTTCGACATCGTCTCCCGCGGCGAGCTGGAACGTGTCCTGGCGGCTGGCGGCCAGGCTGACAAGATCGTCTTCTCCGGCGTCGGCAAGAGCCGCGAAGACATGCGCCGTGCCCTGGAAGTCGGCGTGCATTGCTTCAACGTCGAATCCACCGACGAGCTGGAGCGCCTGCAAGTGGTCGCCGCCGAGATGGGCGTTCGCGCGCCGATTTCCCTGCGCGTCAACCCGGACGTCGACGCTGGCACCCACCCGTACATTTCCACCGGCCTGAAAGAGAACAAGTTCGGCATCGCCATCGCCGACGCCGAGGACGTGTACATCCGCGCCGCCCAATTGCCGAACCTGGAAGTGCTGGGTGTCGACTGCCATATCGGCTCGCAACTGACCACCCTGCCGCCGTTTCTGGATGCCCTCGACCGTCTGCTGGCGCTGACCGACCGCCTCGGCGAGTGCGGCATCTACCTGCAGCACATCGACCTCGGTGGCGGCGTGGGCGTGCAGTACCGCGATGAAGAGCCACCGCTGATCGGCGACTACATCAAGGCCGTGCGCGAACGCCTGGAAGGCCGCGACCTGACGCTGATGTTCGAGCCGGGCCGCTACATCGTCGCCAATGCCGGCGTGCTGCTGACCCAGGTCGAGTACCTCAAGCACACCGAATACAAGGATTTCGCCATCGTCGATGCGGCGATGAACGACCTGATCCGCCCGGCGCTGTACCAGGCCTGGATGAATGTCACCGCCGTAACGCCTCGCGACAGCGCAGCGCGCGCCTATGACGTCGTCGGCCCGATCTGCGAAACCGGCGACTTCCTGGCCAAGGATCGTCAGTTGGCCCTGGAAGAAGGCGACCTGCTGGCCATTCATTCGGCCGGTGCCTACGGGTTTGTCATGAGTTCCAACTACAACACCCGCGGGCGTGCCGCCGAGGTGCTGGTGGACGGTGATCAAGCGTTTGAAGTGCGTCGCCGCGAGACGGTAGCCGAGTTGTATGCTGGCGAAAGCCTGCTGCCGGAGTAAGCCATGCTGCTGCGTTTTACCAAGATGCACGGGCTGGGCAATGACTTCATGGTCCTTGACCTGGTCAGCCAGCACGCGCACATCCTGCCCAAGCACGCCAAACAGTGGGGCGACCGTCATACCGGCATCGGCTTCGACCAGTTGCTGATCGTTGAGGCGCCGAGCAACCCGGAGGTGGATTTCCGTTACCGGATCTTCAACTCCGACGGTTCCGAAGTGGAACAGTGCGGCAACGGTGCGCGCTGCTTCGCCCGCTTTGTGCTGGACAAGCGCCTGACCGCCAAGCGGCAGATTCGCGTCGAGACCAAGAGCGGCGTGATCGAGCTGGATGTCCGCAGCGACGGCCAGATCAGCGTCAACATGGGCGCGCCACGCCTGGTGCCGGCGGATATTCCGTTCCAGGCCACCGAGCAGGCCACCCACTACACCGTCGATGTCGACGGCCAGGCTGTCGAACTGGCGGCGGTGTCCATGGGCAACCCCCATGCGGTGCTGCGGGTCGACGACATCAATAACGCGCCGGTGCATGAGCTGGGGCCGAAGATCGAACATCACCCGCGCTTTCCGGCACGGGTCAATGTGGGCTTCCTGCAGGTGATCGACCGCTCCCGCGCGCAATTGCGCGTATGGGAACGCGGCGCTGGCGAAACCCAGGCCTGCGGCACCGGTGCTTGCGCCGCTGCCGTGGCCGCGATCAGCCAGGGGTGGATGGATTCGCCGCTGCTGATCGACCTGCCCGGCGGACGTTTGTCCATCGAATGGGCAGGCCCCGGCCACCCGGTGATGATGACCGGGCCGGCCACGCGCGTATACGAAGGACAGGTCCGTCTATGAGTGAGCCAAGCAAATGACCGATAAGCCTCAAGTACCCGCACAAGCATCCCCGAGCGAAAGTCTGGAGGCCGCTGCCGTCGCGGCGTACCTTGAGGCTAACCCGGACTTCTTCGTCGAACACGAAGAACTGCTGCCGGCCCTGCGCATCCCCCACCAGCGTGGCGATACCGTGTCGCTGGTGGAGCGGCAGATGAAGATCCTGCGCGAGCGCAACATCGAAATGCGCCATCGCCTCTCGCACTTGATGGACGTCGCCCGCGATAACGACCGCCTGTTCGACAAGACCCGTCGCCTGATTCTGACGCTGATGGACGCCACCAGCCTGGAAGAAACGGTGATCGCCGTGGAAGACAGCCTGCGCCAGGACTTCCAGGTGCCCTTCGTCAGCCTGATCCTGTTCAGCGACAACCCGATGCCGGTCGGGCGCTGGGTCAGCGGCGGCGAAGCGCAAACGGCGATCGGCGGCCTGCTTTCCGAAGGCAAGACCATCAGCGGCACCTTGCGCGAGCATGAACTGGACTTTTTGTTTGGCGCCGAGCAGCGCAAGCAGATCGGTTCGACCGCCGTGGTCGCCCTCAGCCATCAAGGCCTGCATGGGGTACTGGCCATCGCCAGCCGTGATCCTGCGCACTACAAAAGTTCGGTGGGCACGTTGTTCCTGACCTACATCGCCGAAGTGCTGGGCCGCGTATTACCGCGCTTCACCACCGCCCTGCGCGCGGTGCGCTGACCATGGAACGGCAACTGGACGCTTACTGCGCACACCTGCGCAGCGAGCGCCAGGTGTCGCCCCACACCCTGGAAGCCTACCGACGGGACTTGAACAAGGTCCTGGCCTACTGCGAAAAGCAGCAGATCCCCAGCTGGAAGGCCTTGGACATCCAGGGCCTGCGCAGCCTGATCGCGCGCCTGCACCAGCAGGGCCAATCCTCGCGCAGCCTGGCGCGCCTGCTGTCGGCGGTGCGCGGCCTGTATCACTACCTCAACCGCGAAGGCCTGTGCGACCACGACCCGGCCAATGGGCTGGCCCCGCCCAAGGGCGAGCGGCGGCTGCCCAAGACCCTCGACACCGACCGCGCCCTGCAATTGCTCGATGGCGCCGTCGAGGACGACTTCCTGGCCCATCGCGACCAGGCGATCCTGGAGCTGTTCTATTCTTCGGGCCTGCGCCTGTCGGAACTGACCGGGCTGAACCTCGATCAGCTCGACCTCGCCGACGGCCTGGTACAAGTGCTCGGCAAAGGCAGCAAGACCCGCGTGCTGCCGGTGGGCAGAAAGGCCCGGGAAGCGCTGCAACTGTGGCTGCCCCTGCGCGCACTGACCAACCCGGCGGACGACGCCGTATTCGTCAGCCAGCAGGGCCGACGCCTGGGGCCGCGGGCGATTCAACTGCGGGTCAAGGTGGCCGGCGAGCGCGAGCTGGGCCAGAACCTGCATCCGCACATGCTGCGGCACTCGTTTGCCAGCCATTTGCTGGAGTCGTCCCAAGACCTGCGTGCGGTGCAGGAACTGCTCGGCCACTCTGATATCAAGACGACACAGATCTACACCCACCTGGACTTCCAACACCTGGCAACGGTGTACGACAGCGCCCATCCACGGGCCAAACGCATCAAGGGCGGCGACTCATGAGCATCAAGCTGATCACCTTCGACCTCGACGACACCCTCTGGGACAACGTCCCCGTCATCATCAGCGCCGAAGCGTCGATGCGCGAATGGCTGGCCACCCATGCCGCCAAGGTCGGCGAACTGCCCCTGGAACATTTCGCCAGCCTTCGCCAGCAGGTGCTGGAACGCCATCCCGAACTCAAGCACCGCATCAGCATGCTGCGCCACCGCGTACTGATGCACGCGTTTGAAGAGGCCGGTTATCCACAACCTGAAGCGACGGAAATGGCCGATGTGTGCTTTGAAGCGTTCATTCATGCGCGCCACCAGCTCACCGTATTCCCCGAAGCCGAGCCGATGCTGCAAGCGCTGCGCAAACACTTCCTGCTGGGCGTGATCACCAACGGTAACGCTGACGTACAGCGCGTCGGGTTGGCGGACTACTTCCACTTCGCGCTGCGCGCCGAAGACATCGGCATCGCCAAGCCGGATGCGCGGTTGTTTCAGGAAGCGCTGCAACGGGGCGGGGTGGATGCCAGCGCGGCGGTGCATATCGGCGATCATCCCGGTGACGACATCGCCGGAGCGCAACAGGCGGGGCTGCGTGCCGTGTGGTTCAACCCGACAGGCAAGGTCTGGGAAGGGGATAAACTCCCGGATGCGCAGATTCGCAGCCTGACGGAACTGCCTCCGTTGCTCAAAAGCTGGCAGTAAGCGGGAGGGGGCTTGCCTCCCCTATATTGGCAGGCGGTGAGCCGTAGGATTTGTTTCAGGCATGAAAAAGCCCGCAGCGACGGCGGGCTTTTCCAGCAAGCCAGAAGCAAACCTCAGATAGGTCGGCTGCCGTACTTGTTATCCGGCTTCTTGGGTGGATCTGCCACCACGTTGGCCTCGACTTCCTGCACTTTGCCGCCTTTAGCGAGGAATTCCTCCATCGCACGGGCCAGCGCGTCGCGCTCTTTGTTCTTGGCTTCAACACTTGGCAGCTCATCGACCGAAACAGCGGCCTTGGCTTTGCCTTTGGCAGCCGGAACAGGAACGTCATCGCCACCGTCGTCGTCAGCAACGTCTTCCGCTGCCGCCTCAAGACCTTCTTCGGTGTCGTCTTCGTCGCCTACTTCCAGTTCGTCGTTTTCCAGATCATCGTCGCTCATGTTCTACCTCATGACTTGCGAAAAGCAGATTAGTTATAGCCCAGCTTCACCATCTGTCGAAGGTCGCCGGAAAAAAATCAACATCCACCGGATAACCAGTGGCTTATGCCCCATCACCGTGCAAAGTGGCGAGGACTTTACGAGCACCGCCATGATCACGGTGCTCGCCCAGATAAACACCTTGCCAGGTCCCCATCGCCAAGCGGCCGGCCTTGACCGGCAAACTCAGCTGGCAACCCAGGAGACTGGCCTTGAAGTGCGCCGGCAGATCGTCCGGGCCTTCGTCGTTGTGTTCGAACCCGGCTCGGCCTTGCGGCACCAGCGAGTTGAAAAAACGCTCGAAGTCACGACGAACCGCCGGATCGGCATTCTCGTTGATGGTCAACGAGGCCGAGGTATGCTGCAACCACAGATGCAACAGGCCCACGCGACACGCCTTCAATTCAGGCAAACCGGCAAGCAACTCGTCGGTTACCAGGTGAAAGCCCCGGGGCTTGGCCCGCAGGGTAATCAGGGTCTGTTGCCACATACAGTTCTCCGCCCATCGGCGCGCATTCTAGCGCGCTCTGGGAAAAAACAAAGTGTCGAATACGCCTACATGCCTGTAAGACATTCGCACCCGGAAAAGTGCCGTGTGAGCGCCATCATCCACGCGACGCAAAAACCCGGCATCCCGCGTCATGAGTGACAAACACCAGACAAAAAAATGCCCGGCAAGCCGGGCATGTTTTTTTCGCCTACTTACAAGTTGTAGCCGCGTTCGTTGTGTTGTGCCAGGTCGAGGCCGACAGCCTCTTCTTCGTCGGTAACCCGCAGGCCCATGACCATATCCAGCACCTTGAGGATGATGAAGGTCACGATGGCGGTGTAGATCACAGTGAAGCCGACGCCTTTGCACTGAATCCAGACTTGGGCCGCCACGTCAGTCACGGTGCCGAAGCCGCCCAGGGCTGGGGCTGCGAAAACGCCCGTGAGGATCGCACCGACGATGCCACCGATACCGTGTACGCCGAACGCGTCCAGGGAGTCGTCGTAGCCCAGCTTGCGCTTGAGGCTGGTGGCGCAGAAGAAGCAGATCACACCGGCAACCAGGCCGATCACCAGAGCGCCCATCGGGCCCACGGTGCCTGCCGCAGGCGTGACGGCGACCAGGCCAGCCACCACACCCGAGGCGATGCCCAGGGCACTTGGCTTACCGTGGGTGATCCACTCGGCGAACATCCAGCCCAGCGCCGCAGCAGCTGTAGCGATCTGGGTCACCAGCATCGCCATACCGGCAGTGCCGTTGGCCGCAGCAGCGGAGCCGGCGTTGAAGCCGAACCAACCGACCCACAGCATGGCCGCACCGACCAAGGTGTAACCCAGGTTGTGAGGGGCCATCGGGGTAGTCGGGTAGCCTTTACGCTTGCCAAGCACGATGCACGCCACCAGACCAGCCACACCCGCGTTGATATGCACCACGGTGCCACCAGCGAAGTCCAGCACGCCCCAGTCCCACAGCAGGCCACCATTGCCGCTCCAGACCATGTGTGCGATCGGCGCGTAAACCAGGGTGAACCAGATAGCCATGAAGATCAGCATCGCGGAGAACTTCATGCGCTCGGCGAACGCACCGACGATCAGCGCCGGGGTGATAATGGCGAAGGTCATCTGGAAGGTGACGAACACCGCTTCCGGAAACAGCGCCGCAGGCCCGGTGATGCTGGCCGGGGTTACGCCCGCCAGGAACGCCTTGCCCATGCCGCCAAAGAAGGAGTTGAAGTTTACAACGCCCTGCTCCATGCCAGTCGTGTCAAACGCGATGCTGTAACCGTAGATGACCCACAGAATGCTGATCAGGCCAGTGATGGCAAAACACTGCATCATCACCGACAGAATGTTTTTCGAGCGAACCATACCGCCGTAGAACAGCGCCAGGCCGGGAATGGTCATGAATAGCACCAGCGCGGTGGATGTCAGCATCCACGCGGTGTCGCCGGAATTGAGGACTGGAGCAGCCACTTCGTCTGCCGCCATGGCCAGGCTTGGCATTACGATGGACAACAGGGCTCCGAGCCCTGCGAATTTACGCAGAGTCATATTGTTTTCTCCTGGGGCGTTGGGTTTGGCGGCTTAGATTGCGTCGGTATCGGTTTCGCCGGTACGGATGCGAATAGCCTGTTCCAGATTGACCACAAAGATCTTGCCGTCACCGATCTTGCCGGTGTTGGCGGCCTTGGTTATCGCCTCGATAACCCGATCAAGATCCTTGTCGTCAATGGCGACATCAATCTTCACCTTCGGCAGGAAATCAACCACGTATTCCGCGCCGCGATACAGCTCGGTGTGACCCTTCTGCCGCCCGAAGCCTTTGACCTCAGTAACGGTAATGCCCTGCACGCCGATTTCGGACAACGACTCGCGTACATCGTCCAACTTGAACGGCTTGATGATGGCAGTGACTAGCTTCATGAAAACTCTCTCCCGAATTGGTGGACTTGCCCCAGGAAAACAAACCCGTCTCAAGTCTAAGCGCAGCGCCTGGCTTTGTAACGCATCGTCGCAAGAGCAGTTGCCATTGCGACGCCAGCGAACCACTGGTGACGAAACCTGTACCCCTGATCCGTCGGCGCACTGCATTCGTCACAGCGACTGCATCAGTGCATGGGTCATGTTCGTCTAAGCAGAAACCTTGCCAGCTCCGTAAAAACCACTGAAATCAGTCCCTTGCCCACTTATGCCCACCTGCGGGGCTTTTTGGCGGGGTGATTGCGCACGAAAACGGTGCGCTACCGCCCGACACCCTGCGCGAAAAGCGTGCGCCCGAGGTCGTGGAAATGACTATAGACGCTGCGTGATACACTGCCCGCCAACAGTTTTCCGGAATATTTCCCATGCTCGCGCCCAAAGACCTCCTCGACGCCCTGAGCGGCCATGCCTCCCGCCTGTTCAGCGGCGAGACCCCGCTGCCCCGCAATGAAATCGAAAGCCAGTTCAAGGCCTTGCTGCAAAGCGGCTTCAGCAAGCTCGACCTGGTCAGCCGGGAAGAGTTCGACAGCCAAATGGTGGTGCTGGCCCGCACCCGAGCACGCCTGGAAAGCCTGGAGGCGAAAGTGGCGGAGCTGGAAGCACGGTTGACCCCGGCAGCCTCCGAATAACCCCCGACCAATGTAGGAGCTGGCTTGCCTGCGATGGAATCACCTCGGTCCCTCTGATACGCCTGACCGCCCCTATCGCACGCAAGCCAGCGCCCCCACCTGTTCTGCGTCACTCTGCGGATACGTTCTGTAAAACCTCCCGCGTCCCGCTCCACCCCACCTCGTCTACCCTTGAAAAACCGCAGGAAGCGGCCCGCCCTTTCAAGGAATGAGCATGTCCCTCGCCATCGTCCACAGCCGCGCCCAGATCGGCGTCGAAGCCCCTGCCGTCAGCGTCGAAGTACACATGGCCAATGGTCTGCCATCGCTCACCTTGGTGGGTTTGCCGGAAACCGCCGTCAAGGAAAGCAAGGACCGCGTGCGCAGTGCCATCCTCAACTCCGCGCTGCAATACCCGTCCCGCCGCATCACCCTCAACCTCGCGCCCGCCGACCTGCCCAAGGACGGCGGGC
>Ga0208898_1000291_pt1 | contig 40045 bp, 60 predicted proteins | sample VirMetDEL_Mar_4_FD_184513 | JGI IMG/M metagenome (GOLD analysis project Ga0208898, IMG submission 184513) | Aqueous microbial communities from the Delaware River and Bay under freshwater to marine salinity gradient to study organic matter... | ecosystem: Environmental > Aquatic > Marine >... | reverse complement strand
CGTACACGTACCCGGAGTACCCATGTTCAACGTGAGGCTTACCGGGTTCGTAGTATCTGTTCCACCGCCCGTCAGGCCGCTGCCAGCAGTGACGGTAACCTGAGAAATGTCGCCATCGCCATCACCCGTACCTGCTCCGATAAGAGATCGGATTTCAGCTCCGGTGATCCCCGTATTCAATGACGGGGTTGCTCCGTCTGACAGGATGGCCGGAACGCCACCAGACGACAGGCCGTCGAGGGTGGTCTTGTCAGACGCGGACATGATGCCAGCCTGTGCCGTACTGGCCAACGGCAGGTTGACGTTCGTTCCTGTGGACGAGGTGACTTCGAGGGTCGAAGCATCTCTGGTCCCGATAGCAAGGTTCGTGTTGGAGAACGCCCCGCCAATCAACTGTGTGACGCGGCCATGCTTGTCGATGGTGACCGAATCAATGCCGCCCGATATGGTCTGTGCTGTACCAATGGTGGCCAACTTGATATCGCCCGTGACGGTGATCGGGTCGGAGGTTCCAGACAAGCCTTCACCAATGTCGATGCTTGTCACCGTTCCTGTTCCGCCGCCACCATCGCCACCGGGGATCGTGGCAGTCAGGTCGGCCCCCGTGGTCCTCGACAGCGTCAGAACACGTGACACGTCATTGAACGTCATCGCGTCAAAGACTTGGCTGAAAATAGCCGCGTCTGTTCCAACCGCTCCAGCAGCCAATCCAGTGATCCGGTTCGACCCCATGGCCAAGTCCGCCCTCATGGTGGTCAGTCCATCGAGGTTCAGACAAGCAGAGATGCCATCGGCCAAATCCTGATCATGGTAGTCGTGACGGTCAGCACGAATCTTGATCGGCGTTGGGGTGTTGTTCTTGTCGTCTTGCCAGACAGTCTGTCCGGTAGAGCCAACATCATTTGTCCGGATAAACTTATTTTGTGCTACGTCCCATGGCATTTTTCAGTCCTCAGTGTGCGCCAGCCAGTGAGTATCTCAGTCCTGTTGATCTCCAGATCACGCTCTCACTGATCAGCGCGAATCTCACGAGCAATGATACACCGTATCCAGACGCTGACACATTCTGCCAGCCCTTGGTTGTCAGCCCGGTAGCATCATCATCAGCCCAGTCGGCTAAGTCCCAGTCAGCCACGTCCCAGACCGCTGCATTGATCGACGCAGGGACGCCCAGAGGGGCCAGTACGGGCGTTTCGTAATCGGCGTAACCGCTCAGCTCAATCAGGGATGGTTTTGGGTGTGTGGAGACAATCTGGGCCGCTACGAGGTGTTTCTGTGTTCCGGGGTTCTCCATCTGCTGGTATGCGTACAGAGCGGTGAACTCAATCTGAGCGCCCAGATCAGATGTACCCTCCAGAATCGACAGCACTTTGCCGTCGACGGCTCCACCATACAGACGCTCTTGGTGGACACACATGGTGATGGCGTTGATCCCGGTGAACTTGCACCACCGCTTTGTCACTGAGTTCATTACGTGCTGCTGGAAGGTGTCGTCTGAAATCGGCACGTTGAACAGGAACAGACCATCACGCTGAAACAGAGTGCATTCCCACCCGTAATTGTCGCCATACGTTGCAGTGGCGTCCGTGACAGCAGAGTGGATCAGCTGCGAGAAGGCCGTAACGTCGGAGGTCCGTCCCTGCTGCAAGATCGTGGACAGGGCTACATAACCGTCTTTGGTCATGATGATCGTGTCCGCGCCGTACTTGGCGTAGCCACGTATCGAAAGCGGTTCTGCGGTCACGTACCGCCCAACCATTTCCCAGTATCCACCTGTTTCTGGATCATCGCCCTGATAGACAATGACCTCGCCCGTGGAGAACACAAAGACGATGTAGTCATCGCGCCCATCGCCGGAGTCAGCCTGTGTCCACGTGGCAATGATCTGGAGCTTGCCGCCCTGCTGGGCGAACGTGCCAAGGTCGAACTTCTTCAGCGTTCCTTCGTACGCACCCGCCTGTGCGTAATAGAACGCGTTGTCATCGTCTTTCCAGTAGTACGCCCTGCCTTTGAATACCTCGACGCCAATGAAGTCGATGCCCACGGTATCGGAGTCAATCAAATCCCTGATCGTGGTGCCGTCGTAGACCTGTGCATTGTCGGTTCCGTTGCAGAGCAGCAAGACACTGTTCTCGTCCGCCTTGCGGAAGTTCGAGCATTGCCACTTGCTGTTGCTGTACGTGCTGGCCGCAGCAATCTGGGTCACGGTGGGGTCGGAATTAATCGACCAGATACCACCGTTCGAGGCAGCAATCAGCTGTTTCGTTGTCAGGCCGTTGAACGAGAAGACCGTTTCTACCGGAGCTGCCGTACCCAGATCAACGTATGTATCGGTGCCACGGCGGGTATCGCAGCGGCCTGCGCCGGGAATGATGTTGTCGAGGATAATGGCCGCAGTCGGCGGCATGTTGTCCTTCGCGTGAAACGCATTCCAGCCTTCGATTGGTGCGTCGAGTGAAATGAGTTGTGAAGGCATTCTTTACGTCCTGTACAGCGGGTAATACGGGTCGCGCCTCGTGGTTTTGGGACGGCTGCTGATCTTCTGAGCGCCACTTGTTTTGGCAATCTCGCGGTTCATTCGTGCGTAGAACTTCATCAGCCACTTGTCGGCCTGAACCAGTTCCTTGGCATCGGCCCATGCTGCCTTGATTCCCTGAATAAGCATCTGGTCATTCAGGACGAAGGTATCCGTATCAGCGGTGAACAGCTCTTTGCCTGCTCCGGCCTCGCTGCGGATTACCCATTTGGATATGTACTCAAGGTCGAGAATCTTTCCGGGGTCCGTTTCTGCGACTTCAAATACATTGCCATAAAAGCGACCACGAACCGCGCCAGCTGAAGAGAGAGAGGAAAACTTCAGCTGATACCAGCATCCATCATGCACAGGGGCATCGACGGGACGGGAACCGTCACTCTCCCAGACAGAGCCGGGAACCATTGCGGAGTAGTCGCTTGGAAGCGTGTATCTTGTTTGATTGTCTTGCAACTGGATTTGGTGGACTGTGCGAAGCGGCGTCCATGGATAAAAGTCCACGATCTCAGAGACCACCATGTTCGCAATGGAGACCATTTGCTTGTCATCCGGATCGGTGCTGTTCACAAATGAAGACCGCGCAAGAAACGTCGATTGCGTCAGCACCTCATTGAGCATGTCTTTCAAGTTCATGGTCTACCTCACAGGGTGAGCGTGACGGTCCACTCGTCCTTTATTCTTTGATAATCGTGTTCGCGTCGAGCTGGCGCATCCCCTTGGGGAGTTCCTGACTCTGCTTCGCTTCTTCCGCTGGCTTCAGGTTCTCGTCGTCCGACATGATCAGCGTGTTGCTGTCCACGTACCTCATGCACATGGCTGGCTTCGGGGAAGACTTCGTCTCTGCTTTCTTGGCGGTGCGTTTCTTCGCTGGCATGGTTCTGTTCCTCTATGGCTTTGTTCAGTGCTGCCGCTGATCTCTTTGCGTATTCAAGATGCTCCGGCACCTGTGACCCTGCCAACTGGTCAAGAGTCAGGATGCCATAATCACGCAGCTCCTGTAAGTGGGCGAGATCAAGGTTCGGGATGATCTCGATGCCGGGTTTCTTTGACTGCTCCCGGCTGGCCAGAAACGCCCGGTATTCATCGGCGTATTCAATTACATCAGCCTTTTGAGCTTCATACGAAACAGAGTCCCGTACGCCCGGTGCTTTCAGCAGGATATAGACCTTCTTGTCGTAGACCCTCCGCCCTGCTTTATTTGATTCTTCAACATTGAGAACGGCCTGATCGAAGAACACAGCGCGTGGTTTGGGCTGCTCTCCGATGACCAGTTTCTCCAGTTCTCGTTCACTCAGTTCCATACATTCCTCCACAGTGGGTCGGGGCGGCGGTGGAGGACGCCGCCCCTTCCCGATTTTCTCTGACCGGAGTCAGAGGTGGTACTGATTACGATCCGTCGTGCCACAGGACGCCCTGCAAGAACCGGGCATTCGTGGTCATGTTACCCATGGTCCAGTTCGGGATCACATCGTAATCCGCGTTCTCGACCTTACGGGCTTCTTCGGTGCTGAACCAGCGTTCCGGAGCTTTCTGGAACTTCAGGAAGTTGGTGTTGAGCGCGTACATGCGGCCCGGACCCGTACCAGAGGTCAGGTCTTCAGCGCACTGTGCGTCATACACCACCGGAACACCGATGAACTCCAGCGTACGGAAACCTGCGTCAGCCATCTTCGCGTTACCAACGCGCTGAATAGCCTGCAAGCTCTCCCAGTACGCCACGAACGGATTCTTCGAGGCGACCCACAGATCGGGCTGATCTGCACCACGAGTGCAGCGGAGCTGCATGTCGTTCATGTCGGCCTGAATGGTCGTCCACGCATTGGCAACGTCCTTGGCCTGATTCTGCCACCACGGATTGGCGACCTGATCAATGCCACCGACGGTGCCTGCACCAGCGGGGTTGTCAGCGACGAGCAGACGGAGACCGCCAAACTCTTTGCCGCCGTCAGCCGTACCCAGAGAGTACAGAGCCTTGCCCGTCTTGTTCCGGAGGCCAGCGATCAGGGCGTCGATGCGGCTTTCGGCAATCGAAATCGCCTGCCACTTCGAGCGGTTCATGATCTTCTCTTTGCCGGAGATGAACGAGAACCCGCCCAGCTGCTTCCAGTCATAGACAGCTGCGTCGACCACTTCCTGCGAAGTGTCGATGGTGAAGGTCTCGAATCCATCGTAGAACTTCGTGGCCAACTCGTTGTACAGGAGGGGTTCGGTCAGATCACGACCACCGCCTGCATTTTTGATGTTGCCACGATCTTCCATGGTGAACAGAAGACCATTGTGATTGGTGACGTTATCCGCCAGAGAGCCTCGCTTGCGAAGCGTGGTCGCCACCAATTCTGTGAGATTAACAGCCATTGGTTTGATACCTCATCAAAAAAATTTAACCAACCCTGCGGTTCAGCTGGTCGAAAACATCGTTCAAGTCATCACTGAGCGATTGCTTTGGAACCTTCACTGAAGAAGCAGGACTCTTCGCAACTACGTCAACGCTCCGGGTCGCTTTATTCCGTCTCACTTGCCCATTGTTCGGGGCGGAGCTTGCAGCACGTAATGACGGGTCCATGTTCACGGCGAGGTCATACGCCTGTGCCACCTGATCACGGATAGACAGAGGCTGTCCGTATTCATTCGTGTCACGTACGAGACCACCGCGAATCAACCCGGCAATGGCTGGTGCTACCTTTTCGATATGGGGGTGAGCGGGTTTGCCATCCTTTTGTTCGCTGATGAAGTCATTCAGTCCTTGTTGGACCTCGTTATAACGGGCAATTTGCGCCTGCTCAGTTTGAGAAACTTGCTGCTGTTGCAGGGTTCCCATCAGCTGATTAATGCGCTGTTCTTGCTCCGCTAATTGTGCCTTCGCCTGACGCTCAAAGGGGTTCAGGTATTCATCGCTGAACTGATCTTCTTGCTTCAGTGTCGAAGGGTCAACGCCGTATGCAGCTGCCATGTCCTTTAACGCTTGCTCTGGACCAACATTGGCGAGGTGCGCGGACCATGCCATCTGCGTACGGAAGGCTTGCACGGGATCGACGTTCAGGCGCTCAAACACGTTCTGATGCTGTTGTAAGGTCTCCAGCATGGGCTGAACGGTCTGGCGCATTCCGGCCAAATCCTGTGTTGCCTGAGTATATGACGCCTGCATGGGCTTGTAGATGCCTTCCAGCATCGCCTTACGGGCGTTCGGTGGGAGGTTGTTGTAAACCTCCTTGATCTCGTTCGGCCAGCGTTCAGGGGCTGGCTCGTTGTAGTCGGAGTCGGCAGCTTCTTCGATCTCGTCTTTCAGCTGCTGGTCAAGGGATTCCGATTCTTCGGCGTCCTCTTCTTCCGTTACCTCCGCTACCTCCGCTTCCTCGTCCACCTCAGTGGCTTCTGCGGTCTCTTCAAATTCCTCCACTTCCGATGTTTCTTCCGCATCCATTTCATCGTATGCGGCTGAAAGCTCATCAGATATGGAGATGCTTTCTGGCGCTTGCTGCTCTGTTGCAGGGTCCATTTGCTTCTCCGTTAAACTATGTCCAAAAGTCCTTGATTACGCATGGTATCAGATAGCTCTTTCTTTGGCGTAATCTTCTCGATACTCTCGTTGATTTCCTTGAGAGTCTTGCTGTGTTCCTCGTCGGTTGGAGGCCCAACATCGTTCATGTCGACGAAGTTGTTTCGCTTCATGTACTCCCGGTTCTGCCGGGTCGTGGTAATGACCGGACGATCCGGGGTGGCAACGTGACGAAACGGTTCAATAACCGGATCAACCCAGTGTACCTGCGGCGGCACAGTAAAGTGCTGGCCCATGATCTGGTCGCAGCACTTTGGACGATCCTCCTCCACGTGCGTGATGGGCAAGACCACGTTCTGCTTCATGGTCTTGCACACACCACATTTGAAGTCGTAAACAGGCATTATTCAGCTGGTTCGTAGTACGGGTACTTGGCCATGAACTCACCCGTCTTGCCCGTCATCACTGACCACTGGTATTCCCAGTCCAGCTTGGCGCACGTACGGTCGGCGGCAGCGTCGATGATCTCGATGATGTCCGGCTGCGTCCAGTACGCTTCGACGCGCTGACGTGCCACGACGGGTCCGGCGTTTCCAGCCCACGGCATGGCGTAACCTTCCAGCTCTCCGCCTTCGATGTTGATGTCATCGAGGATGTAGCCGTAACGCTTCAGGCCACCGATGACACCCAGCCCGAAATGCTCCGTCTGCTCCTTGACGTACAGGTCCATGTAGCTCTCCGGCACGTCAGACAGATCGTCGGCCAGCGGCACCACGTACTTGGTGTTGAACTCTTTCAGGTGCTGGGCGTACATGCGGCCTGCACGATCTCCGGCCATCAGGCGTTCGCGGTGTTCCAGCGCGGGTTTGAAGTCGCGGCCCATCAGGTCGTCGGTTGCCGTCCAGTACGGGTTATCTTCAACCACCTCTTCCTCGATGATCTCGACGATCCTCGCCTTGATCTGAGCGTTCTCCGCGTTGAGTTCCGCAATGGTGTCTTCGTTCATTGCGTAACGCATTTGCAGCAGTTCTAGTTCAGTCATTTGGAATCCTCCAACAGTTTGTCGTATTGACCACTCAGCCACAGTGCCTGAGCAGCTCCATCTACTCCAGCCTTCTGTGCCATGTAGCGCACTTGCGACGGAGTGTACTTCAGCAATTTCGACAGGTCAGCGTCGGCCACTTTCCGGAGCATAACAGCCGCTTTCGAGCCGGATGGTGTAAGCGCCTTGAAAACATTCCGTACCGTTTTCGGGATGCTACCCCAGTCGGCTTTCTGATTGACTCGCGCTTCGATATACGGCCTGAGTTCCGCATACTGACCCCATTGTTTGTTGACTTCCCGGTAGCCGGGGATTTTCAGATCGAGCTGTTCTTTCGCGCCACGGCCACCGAAGCGGTTGATCTCTTCGGTCGGAGTGCCACGCTTGCCTTGAGCAGCCTTTCGGTACGCTTTCTGATACGCAGTACGCTTCAGATCGTGCATCTCTGGTCCGGTCAGACCCGGGCGTTGCCCGTATTCAGGATCGAGCCTTCCGCCTTCGACACGTCCGTATCTGTGCCACAGCTCATCCAGTTTGTTATCTATCTTGGCCAGAGCCTCCCTCGAATTGAAGTCGTTGACGTACGACCGCCGCAGCTGTTCCAGCTTTTCGGTTACGGCAGAGATGGGCATGACCTTGAGATCAGCTGCTGCAACCAGATCGTTCAGCTGCTCATCCAGTGCCGCAATGTTCCTCTTGGTTTTGGCCAGACCTCTGGGAGTTCCATAGATTCCTTCACGTGCGCCGAACCGTGCCAGCTCAAGACCTTCCGGCCCCATGGATTTCGGGATGTTCATGTCGGCACGGTACAGGCGATTCGAGGCCGCGCCTGCGGTTCTCTTGGTGGTGTCGACGGCCTTCTTGATTGGCCGTACGCCGCCTGCCAACCCACCGCCATGCAGAACCATGGCCGCATCAAACGGATGTTCCTTGATCGTTTCAGCAGCCGCTTCCAGCGTCCCGAAATTCTCTTTCACGTTGGCAATGACGGCGTCAGCCGTATCTTCCCGGCCCGGTGTGGGCGGGATTTCCTCTCCGGTCACGAACTCATCAAACTTGCGACCACCTTTTTCCATGAACCCGCCGGCAAGCTCACCCGTCATCCGTGCCGTTTCTACCGGGTGAGAGGCCAAGTCGACGGTCTCTTCGTACGCCTGAAACGCATCCGGCACGAAGTTCGACGCGGCTTCGTTCAGCCACTGCTGGGGTCCGAACAACTTGCCCATTGCCTCCTTGAGCCGCCGCTTTTCTTCTTCTTCGACCATTTCCGCAATGGCTGAGCGTTCTTCCTGCTCACCCTCTTGCGCCAGCATTTCTGCGATTGTTGGCATTACCAGCGGTCTCCGACTACTGCGGGTCGCCAGCCGAAGACGGCTTCAAAGTTCTCAAGCGAGTCCTCGCCGTTCTTGACGAGGTCCAGCGCCTTCTCTTGCTGGGCGACGGTGAATGTCTTGCCACCCTTGTCGGCGGCTCGACGGTGCATCATCTTCTTGTTGCTGTAATCGTATGCGTTCTGCTCCAGAATGGCGGCGGCTTCCGCTTCGTTCATCTCGCCAGCCTTCACCGCATTGAAGAAGTTGTTCTCTTCGCGCATGCCGTACAGGGCAATGTCGTATGCCATCAGGATATCGTTCAGCGAGGCGGTCAGCTCATCACCCGGCAGGCCGGAATCGAGCGCCGTCTTGCTGGAGTACAGCAGTTCGACTTCGCGGTTCGAGACGTTACCCAGCGCACCACCTGTCTGGTTGCGTGGGTCGGTTCGCATGTTCTGGAGTTCCTCGAACGCCACGTTGGCCTGCTGGGTCATCAGCATCTGGGCCATGGTGTATGCCGGGGTTCCGGGGATGATTTTGGTCAAGGATGCGAGACCCGTTGACCACGGACTCACCTGACGCAGTGAGCGTTCAATCTGGCGGATCGAGTTGAGCATCGACGCTTTTTCGCGGTTCATGCCCATTTCCATCTGCCATTGTTTTTCCTGCTGTTCCTTCTGGTACTTCTGGCGTTCGTGGATGAAGCCCATCACGTCTTCGGGTTTGAGGTCTTCGTTCGCGCCAAACGTAGCAGCCAGCTCTTCAGGAAGGCCCAGAGCTTGGTACGCCAATGCCCGTTCTCTTTCTTCCTGAGTCGTTCTCGCGTCTGAACGGCTCTCTTCACGGAGTTTACGCTGTTCGTCGAGAAGTGCCTTTTGAGCTTGGGTGCCGAAGGTTTTGTCGACGAGGGCGCGGTCTGCCATGGCTGTTGCCTGAGCTGGTCCCACCAGCGGTACAGCCATTTGGTATATGTCAGAAGCCAGTGCTTGGGCAGCTTGTTGCTGAGCCATGAATGAGCTTTCTTGAGCCTTGTCGACTGCGGCCCGGTACGCATCCCGTTCATCCTTTGAAGTGAATCTCCGGGCAATGCCTTCCAGTACGCCCAGCCGTCCCAGTCCGGTCGTGACCGGAGTTGCTGCGTCCTGATATGCCCGTGCTGCTCCCACCAAATCCCGGTTGGCTTGAAACAGCTGCGGATTGTTGCTGGGGTTGGCGAACGCTCCGATGGTTTGAGGCGGCTGTTCCATGTGGCTGAACAACCCCGGACCCATCTGCTGTTCCTGCTGCTGCATTTGCATGGGGTTCGGTGACCCAACGACTTGAGACTGGTCAACCTTGGGCTGAAAAGCCTGAGTGATTTGCATGAGAGCCAAAGGGTTTGTCACGACGGACTCCTTATCCCATCAATTTCATAATCTTCGACAGCATGTCACCGCCATCGAAGATGCCGGAGCCAATCTGGCTGTTGCCCGGTTTGTTTGCCGCTGTATCAACTGCGGTCTGAGGGCCACCGACAGCGCCGCCGAACTCGTCGACTTCGCTCTGGTTTTCCTTGGTCCACTTGTTTGCGCGGTATTTGTCGATCAGGGCTTCGCCAATCTGTGCCACTTTCGGCATACCCCATTCCTGCATTCGGTTGTGGGTATATGCTTCTGGCATCTGCGGCCCCTGCGGCGGCGGTGCTGGCGGTCCCATCTGTGGACGCGGCGGACCCATTTGCGGCTGCTGCGGCTGCTGTGGCTGTTCCTGCTTTTGTTGGCCCATCAGGGCTTGCATGATATCAAACATTAAAATCCACCCAGTCTTCCAAGAATGCCTTGATTTTGTCCGGCGCTGCCAATCGTCTGGTTGAATGCGCCTGTTGGGTCAATAGCTGTCGTACCCGGAACCGGAGTCATGCCCATGAGGGCCATGGTGATCTGGTCCTGATACTGCTGCTGCTGGTCTGAGTATTGGCGGTTACGGAAGTCGATGCCTTCGAGGCCCAGCATCTGGTTGAAGTCCTGTCCCTGACGGTGCAAGTCGAGGTTACCCATGCCCAGTTGGTGGTTCAGGTCGGCGGTGTACCGCTGTGCGTCGATCCCGGCCATGCCCAGATTGTAGTTGTTCTGGATACCCAAGCGGCTGGTCTTGTCCTGCATCGAGGCGATATTGGCCTGATTTTCCAGTCCTGCGTAGCCCAGCTGGTTTTGCTGGTTGCCAAGGTATGCTTGCAGCCTGCGTTGGTCGGCATTGCCTTGCTGGTTCCAGAATGCCTGTTGCATTTGTCCGGCCAGTCCGGCTTGGGCCTGTTTCTGCTGAGCCATCTGGTTCTGGATGCCCTGACCGAACTGCATGGCCCCGAACATGGCGGCGTTTTGCTGGTCGCCCTGCTGCATGGCCATCATCTTTTGCATTTCCTGACCTTGTGCAGAGTTGGGGTCGATGCCTTTGTTGATCATCTCCTGCTGCATGCGGCGATTCTGAGAGGCGTGTTGTGGAGCCATGTACCGCTGCGAGTTCTCGTATGCCGCGTTGGCGTAGTTCTGGACCGAATTGTAATCAGCCGCGTTGGGTTGCGCTCCGGCGATCTGCTGGCCACCGTACTCGTTCAGCCGATCCGGCATCATCGGGTTGAACGATCCATTACCGCCTTGCGGCCCGGTGACGCCACCACCGCCTGCCGTGGCGGGGTCTGGCGCTCCCGGTGGAGCGGGGGGATTGACCAAAAGCGGATTGTTACCGTACGGAGAGTATGGCCCCGGAGCGGGGTTCATAGCCGTAGTTGCCGTACCTCCTTGCTGGAACGGGACGGGTGGCTGTGAGGGGGGCAGTACAGCCGCTGACGCCATTTGTTGTGCCATTATCGGTCTCTCATCCGTGCTTTGTAGTCGTAGTAACCGTTACCTGTGCCGCCTCTGAAGCCTCCATACGGTTCAGTAGCGGGTCCACCACCGGGCGGGGGTCGCACCATCGGTGGAACATCCGGATTTTCCGGCGACACTGCGGGTGGGTAGTTGGAAGCGTCGAGTGACCAGTAGCCACCCTGACGATTCCCGGCTCGTTGGCCGAAGGTATCCTGTTTCAGCGAGAAGGATTTCATGGCTTCGTCGTCGAGAATGCCGTGGCGCTGCATTTGGTTGGCCATTTTCGCGTCGAGCAGGCTGGAAAACTGTGCCGGACTTTGGTACGGCTCGTATCCTTGCCCTTGAGCGCGGCCCAACAGCCGATCTGCGGCGAGATCGAGGCCCGGTTTGAGGGTTTGGCTCTGTGTCCACGTCCCATCCGGGTTCTCTGTCCAGTCCCAGCCGGAGAAGTAGCCGTGCCGATTGGTGCGATTCAGCTCAGCCTGCATCTCCATCAGTTTTTCGATTTGTTTCCAGTCGGCTTTCTGGGATTTACCACCGAAGAGGAAACCAAAGGCGTCAGACAAGAAACTCATGATTCGATCCTTTCGTTTTCAGTATGATACATCAGAACATTGACCCTGTGTTCATGCTCTCGTACGCAGCGCCCCCGCCAGCCGCGCTTCCCATGCCTCCAATGAAGGCTCGAAGAATAATGTCCCGTGTGGCGAGTTTGCGAAGCACTTCGTCTTCGGACATATCCAAGTCAGATGCGGTCTTGGCGACCCGCATATTCATCGCGGCGGTCAGGTTACGTGGGTCGGCTATCCCTGCTTCCTCCGCTCCGGCGAACCATTTGGCTGATTGCCCTTCGGCTGGATCGAGGCCCAATTCTCTGGCGATTTGCGACTGTGCGTTTTCGATATGCGGGTATTCCCGCGCATTCGGGCTGCGTTTCTCTCCGGTGAGGAGGTAGAAGTCGTGGCCGTCGATGGTATATGGTTCGAAGTTGCCCATCCGGTTCCAGAAATACGATGGAGCTTTGATGGGGTTTTTCGGGTCACCCGGTACGCCGTGTTTCAGGTAGTGGCGAATGAGGGGTCTTTGTGCAGTTTTCCATGCGAAGTGACCGTATCCTGACGGGAAGTCGGAGCCTTCGAGGTTGGTCACGTCGATGCCACGCTTGTTGGCGTAGTTCAGGAACGATGCGCGGCGGATTTCCTGATCCACTTTTGAGCGTGGCGACAAGCCGGAGCCGAATCCGGTGAAATCGCGGTAGACATCGAAACCTGTTTCGGGATTGGCGTCGAGGAAAGCGTCGATGATACCGCCTGTGTGATACCAGCGATCACCGCCAATAACCATGCCTTGCTGCATCAGTTCACGCTGACGGTAAAGGTTTTCCGGGGTCAGTATTCCGGGTATGGTGTCCGGGGTCTTAACAGGCTTTCCTGCTGGCGTGATGGTGTATCGAGAAAGCGGTGCCTGAGTGGCGGGTCCAAGGTGTTGAGAGAACTTGTACTCAGGAAATACACCGCCGATATCGAGTCCGACGAAGTCCGGTTTTTCCCGGCCCAGAGCGGCAATGATCTCAGGGGTGGCGTATTGCGGGTTCCATTCATTGCGTTCGGTCTCTACAGCTCCACGTTTCTTATAGCCTTTGACGAGGTATGTATCGAAGGCATCGAGGTTTTTTGCGCCTTCGCCACGGGCGCGAGTCATGGCGGCGGTCATGACGCCACCACGGTCTGAATCCGGGTTTCGGAAGACGTGACCAAGGTAACCGTCCTTGGTTAATGAAAACCCGGCAGTCCCGTCGGGAGTCATGTACACGGTGCCGTCGAAGTCTTGAGGGTTGAACGGGTCTACTTGCGCCCGATCTTGGGCTGACATCTTGGACCGTGCTGCGTTTTGTGCGGCAGCGAACTCAGCGGTAGCTTTTTGAGTGGTGCCTGCTTTAAATTCCTTGGCCTTTACATCCGGCACCTTCGGCTGTGGTTTCCCTGACAGGTCGATGATGCCGCGTTGGGTTCCAGCCGTACCCATGGCTTTCGAGCCAGTGATCATGCTGGGTCTGCTCTTCAGGGCGGCACCCCCGCGCATGAACGCAGGGGTGGCGAAGAGCGAGGTTTGCAGGGTGTGGAGGACGCGTGGGTCTGTGAAGTATTGCTCCAAGGCAGCAGCACCTTCGGGGGCGGCTTCATTGTAGCCTTCCCAGACAAATTCAGCGCCTTCCTTGACGGGCGAGAGGAACCCTTCTTGCAATTCTTCCGTGCGAGGAGATACGTCCAGTTCAGGCAGGTTGGCACGTCGCTCAGCGTTACGTTTGGCAAATTCGGTAGCAGCCTCTTTATTGCCAAAGCCCTGTAGCCAAAGGAGTGGGTCGGCTACAGCTGACGCGCCAAATGACCCCAGATCGAAGAAGGCGTTCCCCCCTGCGGAGAACGCCGTCTCTCCTGCTAGTTTCAGGAGGTCTTTGTACGATTCCCAACCGGGCATCGCTAAAACCTCCTGCTTACGTCTGGACGCCGACGGTCGCGGTGGTAACGGTAGAGCCGTCGTTGGCGGTTACGATGTGGAGATCACCGTCTGCGGTGACGAACATCGCGCCAATCGGGAACGACTTGGTATCGGAGTGGGTTGCAATCCACGTGTCCAGATTTGCTTTTGCAGCAAGGTCTGAACGGTATTCAACGTAGCGTTTTGCCATGATAATGCTCCTTCTTTATATATAGTCTACGGAGTTGTCACCATTGGTTTCTGCGGGGTGTACCTGATGGTGACATTGCAGGCACATTCCCGTATTGCTCCATGATGGCCGATGCGATCCCGCCAAAGATGGGGTCCATGGCCGCTTCGATGTGGTTCATTTCCTGTGGTTGCCGCGCATTGGCTTCGTTGATGGCCATGCGTTCACGCATCCGTTCTTCGTGGAGGTCGGCGTAATACTGATCCAGTTCGGCTTCACGTGAAGAGATATCGCCGTACACTTGGGGTTCGAGGTCATCTCCGAACACGCGCATGAGTATGTCGACTTCACGGTTGGAGAGTTGGCCCAGTGCTTGGTTCTGTCGTGGCGTGGCGTTTTTGAGCCGTTGCATTTCGCCGTACGACATTTTGCCCATAGCCTGTTCGGTCAGGGCGGAGCGCATTTCAGAGAAGAGAGCTGGGTCAATGTTCAGTTCGTTCATCGTCCTTGCCTTTCAGAATCTGAATGGTTTCCGCGTCCTGATTTGCTGCCTTGGATTGTAGCAAATCTGTATTGGCAATGGTCTCTTCGTATTCGGCGGCTTCGGTAGCGACCTGAGCATTGGTCTTGCCTGCCTGAGCGCGTTTGAGCATTGCGTCGGCCTGTTCTTTTTCCGCCTTTGCTGCGGTGGCCATTTGCTGGAGTCGAGTGGCTTCGCCCTGCCAGTATTGGAGCTGCTGTTGAGCCTGCTGCAATTCCTGTTGCGACTGTTGCATCTGCTGGCCCAGCTGTTGGAGTTGTTGCTGGGTCGTGGGCAAGGTAGCCAGAGCTTCGTCGAGACCCCGGTCATACTTGGCGTATGGTTTCAGTGCAGCGCGAAGGACGGCGGCAGCGGCGTCGGCGGGGAAGGCGTTTTGCTGGACCATGGGCAGAACGGCCTGTGAATACTGGGCCACGCCGTTGAGCATTTCCTGAAACGTCTGCTTTTCCTGAAACTCGTCTTTCGCCACGGTCGAATCGGTTTCAATGTCGATCAGGAAGTCCATCAAAATGTCTTGGCTCATGATCTGGGCCAGTTCATCGGAGATGGGCATCTGGGTCATGCGGCTCAGGTTTTCGGGGGTGATGTGGCTGAGCAGCAGTTGGGACATGATCTTCATCATGGACTTGACGGTGTAGTTCACGCACTCGCGTTTACGGGTCAGGCGGATGCCCACCCAACGGCCTTTGATTTCCTGAGCGGCTGCGGTTTCGTACGCATTGGTCACGCCCCGGACGATATCGGAGATGCCCAGAATGTCGTCGACTTGGGCGCGGACCAGTTGGATGTTGTTGTTGAGTTCTTGCAGGACCGCTGATTTTTCCTGAAGCGGAAGGTGGAACATGATCCCGTCGGGACCGCCTGCTGCGGACAGGCGTTGTGACAGTCCGGTAATGGCCACGTATTCACCGTCTTCGGACGCCATCATGTCGGCCAGTTCGGTAATGCCTTGTTCGTATGCGCCTCCGGCCTTGATGGATTCGAGCAGGGCCATACGACGTTCTTGCAGGCGATTGAGTTCCCGGTCGTATTCTTCGATGTAATCGTAATCAGGCTGGGGGATGAGTTCTTCGGACGCGACATTGAGCATCATTGGCTCTGGTCCCGGCCAGAAATCGACCAGTTCCAGTGGATCGTCGTGGATTTCGAGCGGTTCGTCTTCGCCTTTGGCGACGAACAGTACCCGTTTGTTGGGCTTGTCCCAGACTTCGTAAATGTCGATGGTCTTGGACTTCCATGACTCGTAGTTGGATTCGCTATCTTTCTTGGAGCCTTTGACGATCTTGCCGAAGCGTTTCCGGGCTTGGACCGTGGTCATGGGGTGGCGGACATAAATCCAGTCACAGTGTTTCCATGAATTACCGGGTTCCCAGCCGAAGCGTCTCCACGGCACATATTCCCAGCGAATGGATTGTGCGCCGACTGTTTCTTCGACTTCTTCCCGTTCACCGACTTGGACTTCACCCATCATGGGTGTGCCTGTCTCGTCGAAGCCCATGACCTGTTCGCCCATAATGGGAACGGGGTATGTGGTTTCGTTGATGACAGAGTCGATTTTGACGCGAGGCCAGCCCAGTCCAATGGCGAGATAATCGTCGATGGTCCGGTGCATGACGGAGTCAAATGAAGGGTGGTCGACACAGTATGCCAATCCACGCTGGATGATCCGTGCAATGGCCTGATACTGGGGGGTGGTTTCAGGCGCACGGCACCGGACATCCGGTACGGGCTGATTGGAATAAACGCCTGTGTGTTCGACGTTTACAACGGACCAGTAGAGTGGAACGTAGAGGTCGTCTTCGGCGCGGAAAATCTTTTCGACATTCTTGGCGTGGTCTCGAAACTTTTTGTGGGCTTTTTCTTCTTTCTCGATGCGTGACATCCACGCCTTTTGAAGTCTTACCGCATCCATCTACTCTTCCTCTTGGGGTACTTTGGCGGCATGAAGGATTTTACCTTCATTGGCTCACCCCCGAAACTCCCGCCAATGATAACAGGTTTTTTGTCCTCTTCCACACGTGGCGCGTGTTCCCACATGACTTCAAGCCGTAAACACAAGTTGGCAAAAGAGTCGACATCGTGATCGTCGTTTGTGTTGGGAAAACGCAGACACCCAGCGATAAAATCCTCGCCGTCCGAATTGCGCGGCATGAAGACCTGTCCGGAGTTGACCATGGCAATCGCAGATGCTGCCATCGCAGTCTTCTTCGCAGAACGATTAACCCATGACTGGGTAAAAAACGTCTTCGTCTTCCGCATCGCCCGGAGGATGAACGGCTCTGCCGCCTTGCGGATCACACCCGACTCCGACACCACCTCCTGTAACCGCTTCGATATCCGTACCCAGTGAATCAGCTTCTCAATCCAAACATCCATCCCAACCTGAGCATAATACCGCTCAACCAAATAAATCCGCGCCTCATTATCCACCCGCCAACGGTGCATCGCCGTCGGATCACCAATCTCACTCACGCCCGGATCGTATGAAATAAAATCATCCCCCTCCGGCAATTCATCCCAATACTTGAAACGCTCACGCTTGAACAACAAACCCTCTTCCGGTGCAGGCCGCTGTTGATACAAACTCGCCCACGACCGTGGACTCCGCCGCTTGTCCTGCCAATACTCCTCATCAAACCACTCCTGCCAAATCATCTCCCCCGGCTTACGACCCAACGGATCATCCAACCGCTCACACTCAGCAGCAAAACACAACACCATCCAAACATTACCGTCCCGACATTCCATCAACCCCGACTCGCCGTTATACCCATCCGGCAATATCCGCCCCATATGCTCGTCTTCATGCCAACGCGTACCCACCCCCACTTCCCACGCACTTGGCGTCTTCCTCGAACGCGCCGAATCAACATACTCATTCCACACCGCTCCCCGCACCGTCGGTGAGTCCGCATCCTGACGACCCTTGATCATGTCATCCCAAATCAAACCGTGTGTCCTGAATCCAGAAATACCCGCCTGAATACCAGAGGATTTGTACGAACTGAAATTCGTCAGCTGCCAGTCCTCCGCAGCCCTCGTGTTCGGGTCAACCTGCTCCCCAAACAACGCTCGATACTGCGGACTCGTGCATATCTGCCGCGCCCTCTTACCATGACGCCGACATATCGGATCACCCCACCCCGTCAATATCGTCTCAAACGCCTTCGACTGCCCCATCACCCACGTCGGAAACACCACACTCGCATACGTCGACTTCGCCGATCCGGGCGGCATCATCAACATCACCCGCCGACATATGTCCAACCCCCCATACACCTCATCAACAATCCTCCGGGCATCAGCCGCACTCATCGTACCCGTCAACACCTGATACAACGCCGTCCTCACAAAATAAGCATCAGATGTATAAACTTCGTATAACTCAGGTGCCGTATATCCCCCAGATTTATCCAAGGATTCCTGTACGGATGTTGTAAATGGATTTGAAATTTTGAAATCGGTGGGGGGGTCAGCATCCCCATAAGGGAACCCTTGTTTTTTTTCGACCCCCACGGGGGGGTTCAGCGGACCAGCTCCAACCCTCTGATTTTCCCCCGGTTTCTCGCCCCGGAGCAGGGACCAGTCGACGAGGCTGGCCATCGACGCCCGGTCGTAGAAGAGCAAACCCTGTGCCATCAGCTGCATGGCGTTGAGCATCATCACATGGTGCAGGGCCAGCGGCGTGTCGATCACCTCGTACTCTCTGTCGCTGACTCCATCGTGCAGTGGGACGCCGGGAATGTCGATGTACCGTGCGAACCCGGTCAGCGTGGCTCGTGCAAGCGCCTGTTTTCGCAGGACATTCCGGGCCTGTTCCGGCGTGAGACTGGCACTCACGTGTCGGCCTCCTCCTCGATCACCACCGTGTCATCACGTTGGCCCTCGATAATGGCCAGCAGGGCATGTGGCGTCAGGGCGCTCACGTCCTTCGCCCCGGCCAGCGGATCGGTGGGCGTAACAGGAAGGTCAGGAATCGTCTTATTAATCAGCAGCTTAGCGGCTTGGAACTCCGTGTTCGTCATCTCCTCCTCGCCCAAAGCGCACCGCTGGACCCTGCTCACGATTTGCCCGGTCCTGATCCGCTCCCTGATTCTCTCGTGGTAAGCGGCTGGACGTTGGGTGGACCGTACGAGTTTAGTGCCTGATGCCATTGATAATCCTCGTGAATCTAAAGATGCACTTTGATAGCTGTGGGCTATGGTAACACTGTCTGTCTGTATGTCTCTACTCTGTGGGCAGGATGATCGCCCGATCTGGTCCCTGTGGTCCTGATCAGTGTCTTGAATCGCTTGTGAAGGCGCTCAGCGCGTCTCTGTGGCTATCTGAGTGGGTGGTGCGTGTCTAGCATCCTGCATACCGCTCGAAGCGGTTGTCGAACTGGCTGTCGAACTTCCATCGTTCGATCAGTTCGCGCCGAATGATGATGCGTGTTGATCTGATCACCTCGCATTCATCTTCGAACGGCTTGTCTTCAGTCGTCTCGTTTCTGAACTGTTCCAGTGTTTCCAGCATCTCCCGGAGCGTGTTCGTTTCGGTGTTGCTGATGTTGGCGTGTATCTCTGTCCAGTATTCATTCGTGTTCATTTCATTCTCCTTTTGATCTCGTCTCTGTAGACTCGATCCGTGGCCTCGATCATTTCGCTGATGCTTACGCAACTGGCTGGTATGTACTGGCTGTTCAGCCATTCTCTGAACTCTCGAAGCCCGGTCAGCGTCATCTTGCTGGCGCGGTTTCTGTGAATGTCGATCACTGCATTGTTAATGCTCATGGCGTTCTCCTGATTGGTGACCGCTGAGCGTCTTCACAAATGATTCAGGGCTTGTGGTGCTGCATGAGGTTCGGGGGATCGGCGTTGGCACAGGCTCAGCTTCTCCCCGTCTCCCGTCTTCACCGTGTCCGTGTCAGTTATTGCGTTGCGTTGAATCTCAGCGGGTGCAGGCGTCAGGTCTGCCGTCTCCCCGTAGCAGCCTGTGCATGCCATATGGTGAGTCGTGAGTCTGACCGCCCCTGCGGTGCGTCTGATGCGCTGCTTCGCCGTCTCTGAACTGGGTCACAATGCCTGATCAGGGTCGTGGGGTCTGTCTCGTGTCTTGTTAAGTAGCAGCCGTGTGGCTGTCGCTCTATCCGCTGGCGTCCTCTTGGTCTGATCTCCAGACCGGGGTCCACTGCCGTCCTGATTGGTTGTCTCAGGGGTTCCGCTCAATGAGCGTCCCAGCGGCGATTGATTCTGAAAGAGCGGGTGGTTCCGGGGAGCGGCATCTCACCGCTCACTACGTTGGGCATCAAGTTCCCCCGGAAGTTCCCCAGAACCCGAAATTTATCTATTACATTTTTCTATCGGTATTCAGATTTCCATAGAAACAAACAATCGAACTTCCGGAACCAGCTCGTTGTCAAAAACGGCGAGGCGGCAATTCAGCCTCCGGCGACGAGGACTGCCGATACCTGCCGGACGGCCACTGATCCGAAAGTGGCGAGGCCAAAGCCCCACGGCCAGACCGGGGTGACAGCGCCAACTGGGTCCGTCTTCGGACCAACCCACGAGGCCATGTCTCAGGCTCTTCGGAGAGTGCGTTCGCCGCGAATCCTTGGGGTGCAGACAGTCAAGACCGTGCGAGGTCTCTAAAGGCCGGGTGGAACTCCCGGTCCCTCTTCGGAGGACGTGCCATGATCGACCCACGCTCCCTGACCCAGATTGGTAATGGGCGGAGGCGGACCAGCAAATCCTCGTGACTACCTGCTCCCTCCTGCACTGAGACGGAACCAAAGCGTACATTTCACTCTTCTCCTGAGATATGGCCCCGTTGTTTGGGGCTGTATCTCTGAACCCACCAAAAGGAGAAAACCATGGAACGATTCAAGCCCATCTTCAAGCAAATGTATCTCAGCGAAGCCTTCGATATCTTTGAACGCTTTGTCGAGAACGTAATGGCACCGGACGCCGACGATGAAACGCGTGAGCGTATCGCGGCAGACCTCATCACCGCATTTCGCGAGGAGCTTCGGAAATGATCATCAGCATCATCTTGGTCTCGTTCGCTGGCATCATCACCGTACTGGCCTCCCGGCTGATCGGTAGAGATGTTCGTATCTGGTAATTCTGCTACCCGCTTCGGCGGGTTCAGAGATGCAGCCGCATCACATAACCACAGGAGAAACGAAATGAACGCATACGAGAAAATGACCACTATGTTTTACGCTCTTTCAGCTCTGTTGAACCAGTGTTCAGCCATCACGGAAAACCATGTTCGCGAGGATGTTCCGGCGGCAGGTAAAGATGATGACAGCTACGAGCCGGGGAACTTCTACTACATCTCGAACGACGAGTATCTCGCCCTGAGCGAGACCTGTAACGTGGTCCGCATGCTTTGGAACGGCATCGAGACCAAGGATTTCGGTGACGAAAGCAAGACCATCATGAACGGCGTTCTGGACCTGTATCCACACAAATTCTGTGCGTCGTTCATCAGAGACGAATCGCTCAAGGATAATGACTTCGTGGTCGATAACTTCCGCAAGCTCCTGTACTCACTGCATCACGCAACGTATCGGGCAATGCGGCAGCACCCGGAAAACCCGTACGATTCATGATCTCGTTGCCCTCTTCGGAGGGCATCTCCAAGCTACTGTCGAAGTGGCTTGAGAGATGCCAACCCGGCATCGTTTCACCATCAGGAGAACTGAAATGACCAAGCGTATACTTTATGTCGGTACTGTGGCAGTGACTCGCATCCAAGAGAAATACCCGGACGATCACGTCTCTCGATACAAGAACAGCATCATAAGCGCGGAATACTGCACCCGCTTTGCCGCTGACTCGTGGGTCGAGGCCACGATGCACAGCCTGAAAGTCGCATTCGACCCCACCCAGTGGCAGGACGGTATCGTCCGTGTCGACGCAAGGGTTGACGAGTACATCTTCGACCCGGAAGAACTGAACGAATACAAGCCTGACTTCGAGGTCGAGTTCGAGGTGACCATCACCAAGCGCATCACCACGACCGTCTCTGCGGAAACATGCGCGGAGCTGGGACATGCTGAAGACGAATACGGCGCGGAAGCCGCAGTCGAAGAGATGTTCGACAACGGAGACCTCGACGATGAAATCGAGGCAGAGTGCGAGTGGGATAGAGAGATATCCCTGCTGTCCGTCACCGAAGTTTAATCGCCACCCACCGCCCCCGAAAGGGGGCAACCTCAAGGGGTCGGAACTCCGGCCCTTTGATGTTGTCCCACTTTTACCAACAGGAGAATGAAATGAATAGCAAATACGACTTCAATCCCGAACGCTGCAAGAAGGCAATCGAAGGTCTGAGCAAGATGGTTCACGACAACGGCTACACCGCCATCCCCACGAGGGACAAGATGTTGCTCAAGGTCATCCTCGACGATCTGATCCTCGATATCGAGGCGCTACACCAACGCGCCGTCGAGCGCGACGAAGTTCTGAACAACATGATGGACGCCATCAACCCGAACGAGGAGGGCTGGGGCTACTCCGCTGACGGTGAAGAACTCCGTGCCATCTATCACTGCTACACCGATGATGACGGCGCTCTTGTCGAAACGGAGCCGCTCAACCTTTGAGCGCATTTCGGAACCTGTTTCGTGATAAGCTACTGCTATGGGTGGTGGAGGTCACCCATACCAGTGTCTTTTCTGAGGCACTTTTATATTGTTAAACAGCTATTTACCGCGTCTTTTCGACGCTTCATTTTACCATGAAAAGGAGACTGAAATGGCAGCTCAAGTTCTACAACTTTCACAGTACAAGTGCAAAGACGTGACCCGCAGCGAACTCGAAGGCGTGGTCCTTCCGCCAGTCACTGAAACGTATCAGCCGATACCTCACAGCTGGCTGCTCGATGAACTCAGCGACAAGCTGGCAGATATCGGGATCACCTTCGGCAAGCAGCACCACGGCTTGAGCCATGACGGCGCTCGTTACTTCGGCGTGATTCACCTCGAAGGATTCGCAGGCGTGGAAAGCGACTTGCAAATGCCCATGATGGGCGTTCGAAACTCGCTCGACAAACGCTTCGGCGCTCAGGTTTGCTTCGGCAACCAGATTATGGTTTGCGCTAACTTGTGTTTCTGGGGAACGTACATGCTTGGACGGAAACACACGCCGAACATCATGGTCGACTTGCCTGAAATGATCAGCCGTACGCTCGAAGGCATTCCCGCCATGAACGAGTCGCAGAACAAGCGTTTCGACGCTTACCGCGAAGCTCGTTTGGGCCAGATCGCCGCTGACCACATGGTCGTCGAGATGCTGCGGCATGGCGCGGTCAACCCCGCCCGGATCGGCAAGGTCGTCGACGAGTGGGATCGCCCCACGTTTGATCACGGCAATGACCGCTCTGTCTGGCGCATGTTCAACGCCGCAACTCAGGCTCTCAAGGGTGTCAACGCCCACGAGATGCCTGCACGGACCATCGCGCTGACTCAGGTTTGCGACGAAGCGACCGGCTTCAAGGTGGCGGCATGAATAAAGCCAAGCTCGTTCTGGAGACAGTGGCAGGAGCCTTCGGGTTCCTGCTGCTGATTGGAATCTGTGGTGCAGTCCTTTACGGGCTGGAGGAGGTATTGAACGCATGGCTCTAGCATTCGCAGATCGACTGGCATGGGCGCAGGAGCAGTTCGAAGACAAGCTGGTGATCCTTGAGGTCGCCGTCGAGAACTTCCGCAACTACGCCGATAACCGAAGACCCCATCAGGACGATGAGGATGACACACTGATGGCGGCAGCAGACTGCTTGCGGTTCGCTGAACGCCAGATACAGGCAGCACGAAATGTGCTGGAGGAGGGAAGCTGACGCAATATCTTGTGCCTCCGGGCAACTAGAGGCACAACATATTGTGTTTCACTGACCAAAAAGGAGATGTAATGACAGAAAACGAAGCGCACGATCTCGCTGACAAGATCGAGAGTACCGGGGTAGCGACCGCAAAAGTGGTTCGCATACTGCCGGAGGAAATTGATCCGCCCCGTCCGGGTGACAATGGATGGGATGTAGAGACCACCGTGAAATGAGACACGCAATGTGTCGAGGAGGAATGCCATGAGCCTGTATCGCAATGTGATCGGGCGTCAGGTTGGAAAGCATGCGCCATAGCATGCACCTGAGGCCAGCTACACCTCTTGCGTTGGGCGCTTACAGTAACGGCGAAGCCCGTGAGGTCGATACGGGCATGGGAAAGGCACAAGATATTGTGTGCCGGAATGCAATCCCCCCCAAGATATGGGGGGGTTGCGACACTATCAGGAGAAGTGCTAAAGTGTGCAGTAACGAGCTGACACGTGGGTAGTACGAGGTAAGTATCTCATCATGATTCCCCCGTGTCTACCCGTCAGCGAGAAAATCGTTGGCAAGAGGCGCAAGCCCCCCATCAGATTTTCTACCCGGAATCCCGCTTCAAGACGGCGGCAAAACGGCAGATTGGTGTACCGGATTCAAAGTAAGCGCAAGCCTGTGAGCGCGGAGTAACAAAAAGCAGGTATCCGAACCGGGGTGGCCTCCCTCATCAGGCTGGAGCGACTGGTCCACGACACGGACAGCCGACAGCCGGGGAACGCAAAAGAAGGAGTACACCTCCGTCTTAATTGACCACTATGGCCTTCTCACCAGTATCCAAGGAGCAAGAATGGACAAACGAGAACGAGAACTTCGGAAGCTATTGCGTCGACTGGATTGCAGGTTGGCCGGATATACCGGGTCGACCCACCGCAAGATAGTCTGCAACAAAACAGGTCGCGAAATCTCGACCTCTCTCTCGCCAAAGAACATGGATATGTGGCTCAAGCAAGTCGAGCGCCACGTGATCCGGATGCGGAAGGGGGTCTACGATGCTTCGTGACTATCAGCAGACCGCAATCAGCAAGACGTACGCATCCCTTCGCGAGAATGTTTCAACGCTACTCCAAATGCCGACAGGCAGCGGCAAAACCCATGTCGCAATGGACATCATCAAGCACGGCCTGAAACATGACCGCAAAATCACTTTCGCAGTAGACCGCATCACGCTGCTGGATCAAACCCTCGACAAGTTCTACGAGGCTGGCATCCCCTTCGGCGTGGTACAGGGCGACCACCCCATGTGCAACTACGCGGCCCCGGTCCAGATCGCCAGCTTGCAGACGCTCCAGCGTCGAGGCAGGAGGGCGTGGCCAGACCACCACCTGTGCATCATCGACGAGGCGCATACCAACTACAGCGTCATTGGCGAGATGATCGACACGTGGAACGCACGGAAGTATATCGGGCTGACTGCGACCCCGTTCACCCGTGGCCTTGGCCTGATCTGGAATGATCTGGTTGTCGCCACAACGACCAAGGAGCTGATCGAACGTGGCTACCTTGCTGAGTACGAAGCCTTTGGCCCGTCAACCCCGGACCTGACCAACATCAGGCGCTCCGGCGCTGACTTCAGCCTGACGGCTCTCGAAGAGCGAATGAACGTCCTGACGGGCGATATCGTAGCGCACTACAAGTCGATAGCTGACGGCAAAAAAGGATTGTATTTCACGCCCACCGTGGCGTACGCACAGTTCCTTGCTGACGAGTTCATGGCGCAAGGCGTTATGGCTGACCACGTGAGCGGCCACGACAGCGACGAACGCCGCAAGGATGTACTCAACCGTTACCGCAAGGGTGATATCCAAGTGGTGACGAACTGTGAGGTTCTCACGAAGGGTTTCGACATGCCCGACATCGAGGTCGGTGGCCTGTGCCGCCCGACTCGCAGTCTGTCACTGCATATCCAAATGCTGGGCCGATTCCTGCGGCGACACGGCGACACGGTTAAGCTGATCCTCGACCACTCCGGCAATATCGAGCGGCTGGGATTCCCTGACGACCCGTTGCCTCAACGGCTGGACATGGGTGAGGAAGGCACCAACTCCGATACCCGCCAGCCGGACGAGCCGCAGCCGTGGAACTGTCCGAAGTGCCACTCGCTGGTCCCGCCACGTACACCGCAGTGTACAGTCTGTGGCCACATGGCTCGACGCCGACACGAGGTCGAGGTCCAGAATGGGGTGCTGCAACGACTGAGTAATCCGAACGTCTCTGAGCAGCAGCAAAAGCAGGAAATCTACTCGCAGCTGATCTGGTACGCACACGAGCATGGCTACAGCGAAGGCTGGGCCGCGCATAAGTACAAGAAGCTGCACGGTGTATTCCCACGCAAGCTGCACAAGACACCCGAAGTTCCATCTCAGCAACTGCTGGGCTGGATCACCAACCAAAATATCGCATACGCCAAACGAAAGGAGGGCCACCGTGATCACTACTGAACGAGAATGGAAATGGGAAATGTCAGACTTCCGCCGCTGGGCCGAACAGGCTGGTCACTTCCAGATTCCAATGCTCATGGAAAACTACAGGAGATTTACTGATGCACGACGAGAACAGAAACGACCTGCAAAACGAGCAGGTAGCTGAGTTCCAATACGGGCGACACCTCGCAGCTTTGGGGGTGACGCAGGTTTCGACGAACATTACACCGAAGCGCCGAAAGGACCACTACGACTTCGAGATATACGAGGAAGGAAAGTGGACAGGCGTTGCTGAAGTACGCGCCGTGAACTACACCCACGAACAGGTGGAGGAGTGGGGTGGGTTCATGCTCGAAGAGGGCAAACTGAAGGCGCTGAAGGATCAGTTCTGTTTCCGTTCCGCAGTGACGGGCAAGCCCATGTGGAGCAAGCAGATCATATTCCTCTTTCGCTGCGTACCGGATGACACGCTCTGGTGTATTCACATGCGCCAGATCGTCGATGGCTGGGCTGACTGGCCGGAGGTTTCTCCGGAGAAGTTCAAAACCAATCATGGTGCGGGGCAACATCCCACGAAACGCGGCAAGAGAATCCCGTTCAACCTGATGGAGCGAGTCGAATGAGATACCTGACAACAATTCTTGTTCTGCTGCTGGCCGGGTGTACAGACCCGCTCTACGTGGAGACCAACGAGCCTGCTGTGCTACGGGATTTTAAACGAGCTTGCATGGCCAAGAAAGGCCAGTACATCACCTTGCAGGAGCGTCGACGAGTGACCTCGCGTGAAGCAAGATCGTGGAGAATGGAGTGCAGGTACTTTGAACTGCTGGAGGATGACGATGAGTGAATCACAATTTCAGCGATACTGGAATCGCATTGATAACAGCCCCGGTGCTTTGGATCGTGCAACGCCTGAACAGCTTGCAGAAGTAAAGCGAATGGTGAAGGCAGCGTTTCATGCAGGGCATGGAATGTACCAAAAGCGCATCGCTGAACTGGAAGCGTCAACCATTCATGCAAAGTATGTCAGCGCAATGGATCGCATCAGCGAACTTGAAGCAAATATCTTTTGGTACTCGATGGGGATTTCTAAAGGAAAGCTGGAGGATGACGAGGAATGATTTACAGACATATCATCCCGTCTGGTGATCTGGCGGCAGAACATCGCCGCCTCATCAAAGCAGACATTGACGAGCTGCCATCAGACAAACCCTTGCTCGTGCAGATCAAGCTGTACAAATCCAGACGAAGTCTGGAGCAGAACAGCTACCTTCATGCCGTACCGCTGAAGCTGATCTGTGATGAGACCGGATACGAGATCGAGGACATGAAAGCGTATCTGATGGGCGAGGCTTTTGGCTGGGTCGAGTACGAGATCATGGGCAACACGCGGAAGAAACCACGGCTGACTACTTCGCAGCTGAACAAGGAGCAAATGTCGTGGTTCTTCGAGTGGCTGGAACAGTGGGCGGCTCAAACGCTTGACCTGATTATCCCCAAACCAAACGAGGTGATCGAATGAAGAAAATTATTCAGATAGCAGCAGCAACTGACGGGTCTCTCTACGGGCTGGACAACGAAGGGGTTCTGTATAAGCTGGATTCACAAAGCGTTACCCACAGCCTTGACGAAGACGGCGACCCTTACCTGCCCGATACGTATGTAGAGACTGCATGGGTCGAAATCAAAAGAGGACTGACGAATGAATAAAAAGGAGCAGGCGCTGATCGAGTTCGCCAAGTTCTGCCTGTGGCAAGGCGGTGACTGGTGCGGCGGGATCGACGGCGAGGAGATGCAGGACAAAGCGGAAGAGCTTGGTTTGATCGAGCCGTACACCGCAACGGAACCCTGCTGTGATTACTGTATGTGTGCCGAAATAGACGCCGACTTCCCTGTGACGTGCTACCGATACACTGATCTGATGAAGGACACGTCGACGATTCAGGGGCATGGAACGGGCTGATGGCAGCACCAAGATACGTCGCAAATCGCGACGGGAATCACAAGGAAATCACGCAAGCCCTTGAAAAGATTGGATGTAGCGTTTACGATGCAAGTGCCGTTGGTGGCTCCTTCCCTGATTTGGTTGTGGGAAAACACGGAATCACCATGCTGATCGAGGTCAAGACCCCAAAGGGTCGTTTGAAGGAGGGTCAGGAAAAATGGCACAGCGAATGGAAAGGACACACGTGTATTGTCCGTTCACCGATGGAAGCGGTGGAGGCCGTACAGCATCATGTCAAAGCTCACCAGAGCCGCTAGACTGCGGTCGTGCAGTTTGCGCCTGCCGGGTTGCCAGAATGCGCGAGAGACCGTCATTCTTGCCCACGCCCCGTCCGTCGAAAGCGGTCGGGGCTACAAGAGTCCTGATTGGTGGTCGGCTTTTGCCTGTTCCCACTGTCACGACATTGTGGACGGACGCAGACCTGCTCCGTGTGGCAATGATGTAATCCTCGAACGCTGGTTCAAAGGCGTTTTCGAGACTCAGTTCACCTTCTTTAACGAAGGGCTGCTTCGAGAGGAGTAGCCCCTTTTCTTGCATGCCGGAATGTATTCCGGTACAATGTAGTTGTTCTTGTGGAGGAACCTTTATGAACGATGAAACCAAGGTCGCAGCGTCCTTTGAATCGCTGGTATGGGACACCCTGTCCCGCATCGAGGTCAGTGATCACATTGACCATCTTCCGAAAACCAAGAAGCGCCCCGCCGTTGCATACCTTCCGTGGCACAAGGCGTGGATGCTGACCAAGCGCAAGTTCCCGGCGTCGACGTACAGCCACCGCGCTGACATCACGCACAGTGACGGCTCAGTCGAGGTCGAGGTGGATGTTGTCATCGCCAACACGCACGGCGGCGACACGTTCTTCACCAACGCACGTCTGGCCGTGATGGACCAGTGGTTCAACGCTATCCCGAATCCAGATGCGCGGTCAGTCAATGACGCCCGTCAGCGGTGCCTCGTGAAAGCACTGGCCTTTGCGGGTCTGGGCCTGAACCTGTGGGCTGACGGCTCCGTGATCCCGGTCGGCAAGCTGAGCGACCCGATCTCACCCAAGCAGTTCGACGAGCTGAACACCCTGATCACGGAAACGGAGACGGATATCTCCAAGTTCCTTGAGTGGTGCGAAGTCGAGTCACTGGACCAGCTGCCGTTCGAGCGGTTTGGCTCAGCGTACAACCTGCTCCGGGCCAAGAAGCTGCGGGTCGAGGCGGCGAAGGAGGCAGGCAAATGATCATCCACGATATCGAGCAATACTCCGATGAATGGTGGTCTCTGCGTCAGGGCCGCTTCACGGCCTCACAAGCCGCTAAACTGCTGACCCCCACAGGGAAGCTGTCTACGCAATTTCGTGGCGAACTGGGCCGAATGGTGGCCGAACAGCTGGGGTTACAGGAGCCAGAGAAGAATGAGTTCTCCACCGAATGGATGGACCGTGGCTCCGATCTGGAAAACGAAGCAAGGGCATGGCTGGCCGTGGTGCTGGACATGCCCATCCGGAAAGTGGGAATGGTGACGGACGGCGAGATCATCGCCGCCTCACCTGACGCGCTCATCGAGCAGACCCATACAGCACCGGATGGCTACACCAGTGAGTATGTCCCGGTCGAGATCAAGGTGCCGAAGCCGTCGACCCATATCCAGTGGCTGCTGGACGGTGGACTGCCGAAGGAACACAAGGCACAGGTCCACTTCCAAATGGTGGTGACGCAATCCCCGTACGCTTACTTCATGTCGTACCACCCGGAGCTTGAGCCTTTGATCGTCCGGGTCGAAGCCGACGACTACACGGACGCCATGGCCCATGCCATCGAAGAACTCAAGAACGAGTACATGAAGGCGTTCACTGCGATAAAAGGTGGGAGGTCAGTATGATCAAGGTCAAATGTTCCTGCGGCAAGACCAACCGCATCTTCGTACAGCCGTGGCAGCGCAAAGCAATACGCGCTTTCAAGGCGAAATATCCATGGGTGGCCAACGACGATATCGCCACCCTGTTCAACCTGTCCACCACCCGGATCAGCGAGATCATCCGGGCGGACATCGAAAAGAGAGGTGCTTAATGGCAAAGGTAATTGGTGATGTAGTCTTCCCCAGCGGGAAGTACATCAAAGACGGTGAAGAGAAAACCCGCTGGATTCGCTGCGGAACTCTTTTGGAAACAGACAAGGGCATGCGTATCAAGCTCGACTGCATCCCGGTCGTGACTGATCCATCCGGCATGTGGTTCTCCGTGTTCGAGAAGGAAGAAGCGCCACGGCCTGTTCAGCAGGCTCCACAGCCCACCGCTGCGGCCCCGGCTGTTCAACCCGGCATTGATGGAGACATGCCGTTCTAGAATCCCCTGTTGCCCTCCCTTCGGGGAGGGCTTTTTTGTATGTGGGGGGTCTCCGTTCATCATTGGCCATCGCTGAATGGACTCACGGTACATTGGAGACCCCCGTTGTAGCGAACGATTATGCCACAAGGAAACCGAAATGAATAAACTGAAACACCGCCGATTGCTGGTACGCAATTCCCTGACTGAACTGGAAGCAGGATACCTTCAGATGAAGTCCGTGGGCTTCGAGGTCGACCCTGATTACAAGGTACAAACATCAGTGCAGCAGGCGCTCATGGATATCCACAACGAGTCAAAGCAAGTAATATGCGGAATCATGATTGAGCTGCCACAGGGCATAGAGGTCGCATTCGATGAAAACGGAAAACCCTTCCTCCGGGAAATACCCCCCAGTGAATCCAGCGAACAGGCATAAAATCTTCGCGCCTTATACGGAGCAGCAGATCGAGGACGCCAAGGCCAAGCTGGCGTTTCGTGATAAGGATCGACGCAGGATTAAGGTGATAAAAGGTCCGGCCAGAAAAGGAGAGTAAACTGGCCGGACCCGGTCACCCGTAAAGGAAGGGGGGGCAATTACGGGCAACCTTCTAACTGCGGGAACAGGATGCACAAAGCCATCATGGTCTGTGCCTGATCCGCCCCTGTCGACGACCCAACGGAGCCGACAAATTCTTCCGTCTGCAAGTCCACCTTCTCGATATCCTTCCAGAGTGTGAAGCTCGACATATCAAACGTGCCATCAGAGTTCTGCTTTACAGACACACGAGCGCACCCGGTCATCAGCAACAGAATCAGAATCGCGATTATCTTTTTCATTTCCATTTCCTCATCAGTCTCATGCGATACGTGTTCGCCCGTACGGCGCTGAACATCGAAGCTCGACGCCACCTCTTTACACCCTCCACGCCCATCGCCTCAAGGAATACGTGGTCAGCCATGACCCGCTCCTTGTATGACTCCGCTGTCCGGCACAGATAGTCATGGAACACCGCGCTGTACCGGGCATGCCGCATGGGGTCGAACAACCAGCGCGGCACCCAGTTCGGGATAGATGCAAAATCAGTCTCGAAATTGGGCGGCACGACGATGCGACCGAACTTCTCTGAATCGTAGATCGCTTCCGAATCTGTTACGAAATGCCCCTGTCTGCCAATGGTGAACTTTGGTATCTGAACGAAAGTCCCTTTACTCATGCTCCATGCTCCGGATCGTACTCAATGTGAATGTGATCAACCTCATCGAAGACTTCATAGTCCTCGTTCAACACGCCACGAATCTTTCGACACATGGCGTCCACGTCTTCAATATCCCAAACCCTCAAATCTATAGCCAATCCCTTGTAGTGGTGAGAGTGCTTGCTGTGACCGGGGTTCCTCGCTGACGTAAGCACCAGCGACAACCCTTCTCGCTCAAACAGCTTCGCAACCTTGTCGATGCAATCCAGCATCTCCTCTTTCAGTCCTGAGAGATACACGCCCTTCTTAAAGAACACCTGCCTCATGTAGTTTCTCCACCCTCTCCGCTTGCCTGTCTAATTCTTTTTCTATCCAGCGTTGTGCTTCTCTTGCTACCTCTACGTCCGCATGTTGGTCTGTTACATTGTCGGCAAGCATCGTCAGAACACCGTCTGTTGCCGTCCTGTATCGGAGATCAGCTTCGTTCATCCGGGTCAGTTCGTCCTTGATCGGTGAGATCGTCAAGGTGATAAACGTGGCTAGAACACCAATGGCGGATACCGCGATAGCCAGCCCAGCCGCTATAATTGGTCCCTGTGGTTTGTTAATCCGCGAGAACATCCCTCTTTGGTTTTCAACCAATGTCCTCACGTCCGCGCTTAGCGAGTGGACGATCTTTGTCAGATCACCAATCTGAGAACGCTGTGCTTCTTGTTCCTTCTCGTAATGTTCTGTCCATTCTCTGAAGGACATTCGTTCTTCTGGCTGTGTCATGTAACTATATACACCCTTCTGCTCGATGGAGCATTATACGAAAATGCTGCCTCTCCTGCGGCCACATTGTATGTCGCCGTTTGAGCAGTCATCTGGAGGAGGCGCTCTAGATCAGCGGAGACTCCATTGACGTTATACGCCGCAGTCTCCGCCCCCATTGAAATATCGCGCTGGAAAGCAACCGTGCCGCCCGTGACGCTGAACGCCGCTGGCAGCATGGGCAAGTTCGAGGTCGCAGGGAAGCTGGCTGTTCCGGGCGCTACGACAGTATCATTCGTCTCAGCAGGCAAGCGCCTCTGGGCAAGCAACAGTGGCCGCTGCCACGGCTCCAAGATATAGACGACAAACTGAGTTGTGACCGCCGGAAGCGTATACGTGCGAACGATGGTCGTATCGACGGAGTCGACGGTGTATGTCGTCGTGTCGACGGCCAGCCTGCTGTCCTTGCTGAAGGCAACCGTACCGGCAGCGACCGTGAAGTTGGCGGTGGCGGCTGGCATGGCCGCGTCATTGCCGAAGGAGGCATCAACACCTGTAACCGCATACGTCTGGGGATCAGCGTCCAGCTGGAGCTGACGGTTCAGGGCGTTGGCTACCCCTGTAACAGAATACGATGCGCTGTCAGCTGGCAGTGTGTACAGGCGGTCGAGGCTGTTGGCTACGCCGGAGACCGTGTACGTCTGGGTCGTGGCTGGCATCACCACGGACTTCTTCAGGGCAATGTCGACGCCAGTGACTTGGTACGTGGTCGTGTTGGCGGGGAATGCGCCTGTTACCTGAAGCCCGGTTTCGCCCCCGGTAACACCATACGTCTGGACCTGAGCCGGGAGACGGTATGTGTTCTTGAATGCGTTGTCGACGGAGCTGACGGCGTACGTCTGCGTGGCCGCATCCATTTGGTAGCTGACGAGAAGGTCCGTGTCGACGGTGTTGACCGCATACGTCTGCGTGTCGGCACCCATCGTGACCTGTGTCGCGGCATGGAAATGGTAGCCATCTGCCGTGTGCTGGCCAGCCGTGTTCTCGTCGACTTTGAAGTGGTCAGCGTCCGCCGTCCACGGCGTGTATATCGACGGTGTTCCTCCACTGACCGTGAACGTGGCCGCGTTGGCAGGCATGCTGTATGCCTTGTTGAGCGCATTCGCCACGCCAGAGACGGTGAACGCCGCCGTCTGGGCCGTCATCTCGAAGGTCGCGCTTACGAACTCATACGCGATATCGACGCCAGTAACCGCGTATGTCTGCGTCACCGCAGGCATCACGAACGTCTTGTTCAGCGCGTTGCCGACACTCGCAACAGAATACGTTTGGGTTTCAGCTTCGAGGTGTCGGGCAACCTCAAACGCATTCGCCACGCCACTGACAGTGTACGCACCCGTCTCCGCCTGCATGGTGTACGTCTTGCTGAACCCCGTGTCGACGGTGGTTACACTGTACGTTTGGGTCGAGGCATCGAGGTGATAGTCGATGCTGAAGGCATTGGCCACACCACTGACGGCATACGTCTGGGTGGTGGCGTCCATGCTGTAGTTGGTCAGCTCTTGGACGGTAACCTGCGGATAATCTGCCGTCGCATCATTATCCGGGGCGGCATTATTAAGGGTGCAGCGGAACTGGATCGTATCTCCGTTGTCGACGCCCGTGCTTGAAATCTGGAGACAGCATTCAACTTCGGAGTAATCGGTCGTGCCAGCAATAATTTCGGCGCTGGTAAGTGCCTCGCCATCCTCCGTCATGCAAGAGCCGCCGTCGAACGTACCTGTACCCAGCTGCTGGGTGGTATTGGCTCCTTCAACGAAGTTGCTAGACGCGCTGGCTATTACGACAGAGCCAACCTGTGTAATATTCGTCCACGTATTCGTTCCTTCTACATGGCGGTATTGGAAATGAGCGTCGAAGTTCTTGAGTGAACCACCAGCCGTTTCTTGCAGCCGGAAGCGCAACCGGAAGTTCTCATCAACAGGTTGTGTCCAGTCGACGTTAGCTGCTGCTTTCCATGTTGCTGCTATTTCTGATCCGTTGTCGTTGCGACCCCTGAAGGCAATCAGGTTGACAACTGGGGTTGTCATACCCATGGCGCGTTACCCCACAACCTGCTGCGGACGCTCTCTCTTGCAGCGTCCGGACTTGGGTGGAAAATCAGGATCGGTGGTGGCCTTCTGGATAATATCAGCGAAGGCTTTGGTGCGTACGGTACGGCCCATCTTCCACGCGGTGAAAGGAAGATTGTGGACCAGCTTGTCTACCATGCCCCACTGGTCACAGCCGTACCACTCGCCTGCCACGGTTTCGTAGCAGTAGAAATCAAATCCATTAATGACGAGCCGTCCTTGGCTTTCGTCGAGAGTGCAGATGGCGACAACACCAAACGACGGCGCATCCTCCGGCTCTCCTTGCGAAGAGTCGAAGGCGCTTCCGTCATCGTAGTATATGCGCCACAGCATGGGTCACTTCTTCTTCCGGGCGACCTTTTTCTTTTTGGCAACCCGCTGCTGGGGAGCGGCTGGCGTGGTTTCCGGCTTGAACAACTCCTCCGCTGCTGCTGCATCTATCAGGTCGCACAGCTTGAGGCTCATGTGCGCCTTGTTTCGTGACATTTGAGTCGTGTTGATGGAAATGTTCTCCACACACTCCAGCAAATACATCAGTTCGTCTTTGGTAAACATATCAGTCTCCTTTATAAATGAAGGCTCTTCAGCCACGTAATGAGATCGTCGGTGATCTCAAGTCTTGTGCGGCCATTCGCAGATTGTCCAATAGCCGCGTTGATATCTTCCTGATCCATGCCTTGTTGTCCAAGGTATGCACGGAGCTGCCCAAACTCTTGCGCTCCGGGCGAAGCGTCTTGCTCGTCTCCTTCCCACAGGACGTAATACTCAGCGTCCGCATCTATCTGTGCCAGTACCGTGTCTTCAACCTTGACGTTGATGACGAAGATGTTCGGCTGGGGTGGAAGTGCGCCAGAAGGTTGCCCGGTCTTGTCCGTGAAACCGAATCGGTAATTATCCATGAGTCTGGGTCGATTCGGATCATCTTCAGTCCCATCCCCTGTCCACGGTGTAATGATATCAGCAAAAACAATCATGCCGGGAAGCTCGTTATGTTGCGGTTCGATACCCTGAAATCTTCAAGCTGTCTGCCAGAGTATTCGGGATTAATCCCCGTCGCTGTCTTGTTGAACCTCGAAGCCACGGTATAGCTGCACTCAGCTTTCTTCGTGAGCGTGTCGTCGTACCATGCGGTTGCAATCGTGTCTCCACTGGTGGAGGCAACAATCCAGTTGAAGGTGGTGAGGTCAGCTACCAGAAACGGATCAGAGGCTCGAATTGTAAGCCCTCCATTGTCCTCATAAATGTACAACGTCATGTTCGTGGCGTTGTCGTATTTTCCATAGCACTGCCAGTTTGCCGTCGTGCTGGTGTAGTTCAGAATAATCTTCTGTCTGTTTGCCGTGGAGGAAGGCGCTGGCGTAGCTTGATACGCTGCAAAAACGTCGGCAACACCGGGATCAATGGTCGGATCGCCCTCGCTGGTTCCTGTCAGTCTGTTGTTGATGATCTGCGGCGAGGCAGTTGTGGTCCACCCGCCGCTTGTGAAGTCATGGTCTGGCGTGTGGTTCTGGAGCTGAGTCAGGTTCGTATCGTTGAAGCGGTCCACAAAGTGGCACCACGCCGTCTTTGCGATTGTTGCGGGTGCCACGAAGGCGTCAACATCCATCACCGAAGCAATGTTGTTGATGTCGACGCCTGCGAGTTTATGCAATCCCGGCATCAGACCAGTTCGATCAGCATTGGTGTTGGCCGGAAATCAATACGGTCAGCGTGAGTGGCTACACCCACGACCTGTACCTGATCTCCAGTGCCACTGGGAGCGGTCTGCGTCATGCCACCCAGCGTGGTGCTGGCGTACACGAGGCCACCCACGGTCCATACCCACGTATCATCTCTGGCAAAACCCTGAATCAGCACAGAGCCAGTGCCGTTCGCGCCGATGGTGGCTGCTGCCATGTACATCCCCGGCATGGTCGTGGCCGCATCAGCGTCTGCTTTCCACAGCTTGCCGTCTGATTTCATGTACAACAGGTCGCCAAAGACAACTGCCTCACCAACCTGCATGCTTGCAGTGAAACCAGATACGGAATGATCCGTGTCTGGCGTTGGATCAAGGTCGTTGTCGGCTGCGGAGATGGTCTGCCACGAAGGCAGTCCGCCAGATACCGACAGAACCTGATTGGCTGAGCCAATGCCCAGCAGGGCGGGAACACCGGACGCGCCGTAGTAAATAATCTGTCCGGCAGTCTGGTGCGTCAGCTCCGGCAGGCCAATCACGTTGTTGGCAATGGCCGTGGCGAACGACCCCGTTCCTGACCCGGTCACATCACCTGTCAGGGTTATCGTCTGATCACCCGTGTTGGTTCCCGACAGGTTACTGACGGCTATCCAGTCAGCAGCTGTGATGGTTGTTGTGCCAATGTTCTCAAGCTGGTTGACTTCAGAGACTGTCAGCGCCTCGACGCCGTTGGTCAGATCAGTAATCTGACTGACCGTGTGGGTATGTGCCGTCGGCGCATCGCCCGTGAACATGAAGGTTCCATCAGACAGCGCGGTATTGAAGTTCGCCTTGGTATCGCTGATTCCATAACCCGACAGGGTGGTCGGCTTGCTGGTCAGGCTGGCAAAGGTATGTGTGTGAGACGTTGGAGCATCGCCCACGTACATGAAATTACCATCAGTTACTGCGGTATCAAACTGAGCCTTGGTTCCAGTGATTCCGACAATCGAGGTCTGGTCACCCGTGTTGGTTCCGCTCAGGTTGCCGCCTGTGATATTCCCGGTCGTTGTAATGGCGTTACCTTGGAAGTTAAAGGTATCTGTGCCATTAAAAACAAGCTCAGTAATGCCACTGGTACGGAAGTACATCTGGTTGGCGTTGGTAGCATGTGACGGGCCATACAGATAGATGTTCGCTCCGTTGGCCCCTCCGTTACCGCCAGATATGGAAATGGATGCAGTGTTATCGCCAGATGATATCCCCAAACCAAAGTAATTAAGCGCCGTTACTGTTGATGTCGTGGACAGAGCCGAAGTGGCGCTCGTCCAGTCAATGTGTTCATTGGTCAGCGCAAGGTGGGTGTCGATCTGGCCATGGGTGTTGGTGCCGATATTGGACAGCTGAGTATGGTCGCTGGTGTTGATGTAATTGCCGGGATTGATATTGGTGGCACCCTGATCTTGGGTCCAGTCAATATGCTCGTTGGCAGAAACACCTTGGAGATTGTTATGAGCAACAATCGCCTCAATCTCAGCAGCTGTTTGATCGGCGGCTGCACCGTCCTCGACGTTCAGAATGGAGCGGACCTGAGCGGCGGTGAGATGCTCAGGATTTCCCGCTCCCACAGAAGCACGGCCCAGAATACGGTTCTGGGCTACATCTAGAACAAGGTCAACTCCAGCCTTTAATGCAGTGCTGTTGTCGTTGGTCTTTCCGAACGCTACATACGGAGTATCGCCCGTTCCATCACCGGGAACCGTGCCTCGATTGACGAGGCTCAGGGTAACAGCCATGTCTCACCTCCTTACGTGATGGTGAGGATATTGCCGTTGCCTGCGCCGTTGGCTCCAAAATCTATGGTCAGCGATTCGCCGTCGTTCAGCGTCAGTGCCGAACCGTAATCGTAGTAACCGATGAGCGGGTCAGCCTTCGCCACCGTGTCGAGGTTGAAAATCGACAGGAACTGGAAAGGCCCAACACTGCCGCCACTCGCCGTCAGAGTCTGGTCTGACGCTTCGAGGGCAAACGTACCCGTAGTATGGGCGCTGGCCGTGATCGTGATGTTCAACGAAGTCGGCTGTCCGCTCAAGTTGGTGTACGAGATCGGAGTCGGAAGGTCCGTCAGGACGGCATCAAGAGATACGCTGGGTTCGGTGCTTGTCAGAGAAAACCGCAGCTGATCGCCGCCGACACTCAAATCGTGTACGGCGTGAGCCAAGTCCTGCACGAAGATTTGGAATTTATTCAGGGTTGCCATTCATCAATCCTCATTGTAATACAGGGTGATCATTATCGAATCCACAGTGCCTGACTTAGCCGTGGTTTCTACCCACAGATACGAGTTCGCCACAATCGTCGGGTCATCGAAAGTGGTGATTTCATCGCCAGAGGTTACGCTTGTCGTTGTGGTTCCACCAGTGACGATCTCGCTTCCAGCTGCCGATCTGTCCGTCCCGTGACGAATAGTCCATGTCAAAGACGGGGTCGCGCTACCCACGAGGACAGCGCGGAGCTTGTACACCGTGCTTGCCGTGTCGAGGAAGAAGAACGAAATGTCCTCTCCACCCGTGGGCAGCTCGATGGTGATTGACTTCAATTCCGGATCGTTTTGCGCGACAAGCTCACGGGTCGTTCCATCCGACTTCTTCATCCGGAGGTTTCCGGTGGCTTCATCTGCGTAGATACTGATCTTGTCCGACGGTGGCGCGGGTGGTTCTGCTCCCTTCAGCAATAGAAATTCGCTCATATCACTATCACCTTGCCTTCAATGTCGACGATCCCTTCAATATCGAATCGGTTATAAACAATCAGCTGGTATTCTACCGGAATATCAACGCGTTCGCTCTCACTCACAACCTCTTTTACAAGCGGCCATTTCATGACCGTCTCGCCCAGCTGCTGCCGGAGATCGTGAAGCGTCGACCTGTTCAGATATCGCTTCACACGCCTTCCTGAGTCAGAGTGATTGAACGAGTGATCTGGCTACCTGAATCGCCGTTTTTGCGGATACGGATGATGATCGTACACGTCCGTGTTCCGGTGGACGGGACGAAAGACAGGTAAAAACGCCGCGTGGTTCCCAACGTCTGGAAGTTTGCCGCGCTGCCTTCAGGCGGTGCGCTGGTGAGAGGCGTCCCGCTGATCGTGTAGTAATACTCGTAGTTTGAACCTGCTCCCGCAGATGGCGCGGTGCTTAGCCAGTCATTGGCATTGTCCGCTAGCCACGAACCACCGGCACTGGTCTTCAGGGTGTCGCCATCATTCTGTAGCTCGAACCCACATTCAGGCTGTGACCCCACATCCGTGGTGTTGATACTCCACGGCGAAGTGGGAAACGAAATAGACACCAGATCATCATTGATATCACGGAACAGCTGGGCAAGGTCAGTGCCTCCCGACTTAAATCCAACATTCGCCCGTGGCGTCCCGTCTCCAATGGCTTCGTAGAGGTTCGAGATGTCAATGCCACCATCGTCGTAGTTCACGTCGGCGCGTTTCGTGTTCACACGCGACATGAACATCGAAGCAAAGTCTGTGCCGCTGGATTTGTAGCCCATTACGCTACCTCGTACTCCGGATGTTCATGAGCAAACAGCAGCTCTTTCACGACCAGCATCAGCGGCAGGACCAACCGGGAATAGTCGATACCGACTGCCTTGCCATTCTTGTCGTAGCTCACCGCTTCGGGAAGGATGTCGCCCACTTCGTCAGCGAACAGGCCCAGCTGCGGTGCATGGCTTGGCTCGTCGTTCAGGGTGTACGCGAAGGGTGCAAAGTTGCGGACAAAGTCAAAGGCCCGTGACCACTCCAAGTAATACTGAAGCGTCTTCTTGTCCCGCGCTGAAGTCGCATTGAACGTCGGTGCCGTGACCGTGCCAGTGAATGTCGGGCTACCGTTGCGTACGGTTGACCCGGTTCCTGTCGAGGTCGTAACGCCCGTTCCACCCTGCGATACACTCAAGACGCCTGACGTGATATCGCCAGCATCTATGTTGGCCAGCGCGTGTGTATGGCTGTCGGCGGTGGTGCCGTTGGCTGTTGCACTCGTACACGTACCCGGAGTACCCATGTTCAACGTGAGGCTTACCGGGTTCGTAGTATCTGTTCCACCGCCCGTCAGGCCGCTGCCAGCAGTGACGGTAACCTGAGAAATGTCGCCATCGCCATCACCTGTGCCTGCTCCGATAAGAGATCGGATTTCAGCTCCGGTGATCCCCGTATTCAATGACGGGGTTGCTCCGTCTGACAGGATGGCCGGAAC
>Ga0208898_1000289_pt1 | contig 40323 bp, 51 predicted proteins | sample VirMetDEL_Mar_4_FD_184513 | JGI IMG/M metagenome (GOLD analysis project Ga0208898, IMG submission 184513) | Aqueous microbial communities from the Delaware River and Bay under freshwater to marine salinity gradient to study organic matter... | ecosystem: Environmental > Aquatic > Marine >... | reverse complement strand
CAAAAGACCAAGTATTCCCCGTCATCATACTTCCCAATCACCTCGGTCCCGTCTCTAGGTGCCTCAGCCATCGCTCGCCAGTCGCTCATTGCTTTTTGTCTCCTTCTTTTGGTAAAAACTCCTCTGTGAACCGCAACACAGGTTCAGTGTTCATTTGGTAAAAAAGATGGGCCGCGTCTGGCCAAATCATAGCCCCAGCAAACGGAATACTTCGGAACCAGGCGGCGAAAACCTCCCCGCCCTCTACCTGTTTAACGATGTGGAAAGCTAAACATCCCTTAGTGCCGCAAACGTCTCCAAACGACGTTTGATCGTATAGCTCCCCCCTGACCGCTCTGGCAATTTCAGCCTTGTCTTTGTCGGTTATTTTAGGGACGGGTAAACCAACAAGGGCATCTCTCAGGTTGGCACCTTCCAGGTTGGCACCTCTCAGGTTGGCGCCTCCCAGGTTGGCATCTCAATTCGGGGCTTTCTCTCGGCTCTCCGATACGTATGCATTCCAGGTTTCCGGGCCTTTTTTAATCTGTTCGTAATGTTCCTCGTTCACTTTGTCTCCTTTTCGTTGCCTGCTCTCGGGTCTGGGTAGCGGTGCCAATTAGTTGCCATCACCAGCCTTCTTTAGTTCATCCGCCCGCCTCACTTCCTCTGCCATCGCATCGACGATGCTTTCCTTTTCGTAGCTGTAGCCAAGTAGTGCTCTAATGCAGAGCCCTACCGCTGTTGCCGCATCCCCAGTGTCAATAGCGTTCGATACTTCAGACCGCCAATGCGCCTGCCCCTTCTCGTCTCCTTCAACTGTTACTTTCACTGCTTCCTCCCTCTAGCAATCCGTGCCTTTCTCGCCCTTACAGCTCGCCGTTTGGCCAGCTTCTCTGCGTGTCGGTCGGCCTCTATCTGCCAATCCTGCTGCACTATCTTCATTCGTAACCTCCTTTGCTTCTGCTTTGGTTCGTCTCTAAATCGCCATTCCTCCAGTGGGCTCCCCCAGCCACTTGCCCGTTTACCCTCTCCCATTGCGTTCTATGCCTCATTAACTCCTGGTAGCAGAGGCAGCCATCATCCCGGTAAGCTTCCTTGTGCTGGATATCCTCCTCCTGCTGCATCCAATCCAAATCCATCACTTGCCCCCCTTAAACCAGTGCGCTAAATCCACCGCAGCCATCAGCAACCCAAGCCCGATCAAAACCGGTAAAACTAGCTCGCCTAACAGCTGCCCAACCTGCCAAGATGGGTCAATCATCGGATTGGCCTTATCTTCTTCCAGGCTGTCTTCTCCTGCTTCTCAGCCTCTTTGAATAGCTGCCACTCGCAATCCTGGCAGATACTCATCTTGCCAATAGCCAGGAAATCCTTCTTGCAGCGGCTACACTTCTGTTTGTGGGGTGCTTTCATAAGGTGTCGTTACACCTAAAAGATTGCACTGGTGACTAGACACCGCAACCACTTTTATGGTATTTCTTTGGAAGTCGGTTAGAAGGGGGCTAGTTGTTGCTGTAGTCGGGGAAGTTTCTAAGAATACCCCAATTGGAGAAGTAGGGACCGTATTTGCTACTATTAGGCCGGTCAGCAAAGTAAATCTGCTTAGCCGTAACAAGGTCGATCGGCAGCAAATACCAGTGACTGAGAGGGGCGAGAAAGCAGGCTAGAATGTCGATCTCACTGCTGGTGTAACTCTTCTTATTCCACCTCTTAACGGCAATCTTGTAGTCCCCGTGGTGCCGGCTAAAGGTGCTTTTGATTTGCACTCGGCACAAAACCCCTTCCATCTCTGTTATGCGGTCGTAAGGAGCCTGCCCGCAAAGTGGCATCGACACCCTGTAACCGCGCTTCATTGCCTCAAATGTGAAAACTTGCTCCGCAACAATGCCGCTGTAGGCTATGTCCGCGCCAGGAAGGGGGCCTTTTGTTGGCTGTGATTTTTGTGGGAAACCGTCAAACAAGGCTTGCTGTAGCGGATCGGCTGACCGCCCCGCCCCCTTGTTGCAGATTTCCGCATTCTGTAAGCCATTCACAGCCAACGCTTTACAGAAGTTTTTCGCACAATATCTATTATCTTTAGTTGGAGCTATTTTCCTCCACAACCTGCTGCACATCAATGCTTTGTGGCTGCTGCTTAGGTGCAGCTGAGGGTAGGCTATCGATCAGATCATTGATGCTGGCCGTCTCATTGACATTGATCTGCGTAACGTGCAGGTGTTGGGGGGCTTGTGACTGGGAGAGCTTCTCAATTTTGTCCGTTACTACAGCTGTGCTCACGGCTAAATCTTTGTAGCTGATCTTATCCCTCAACTCAGGGTCGTCCATCATCTCCACCATCCGATCCAGGCTCTGGTGGGCATTCTTTTGCAGCTTAGCTGAGAGGGCTGTGATGCCCTTCTGCATGCTCTCGTCCTGCATCATAATGCGGTAGACAGTAGTGTGGCTGCAACCAGCAGCCTCTGCTGTCCCTCTGATGCTCATCCCTAGCTGAAGCATCTTAACGATGGCCTTGTATCGCTCGGGGTCAGCCTTCTCAATGGCATTGCTGTCCATGTCTTTGAGCTGCTCGCTGGTGAGCCTTGTCCATTTAGCTGCTGACGGCATAATCTTTTGCTTGTGGTTGGCTAAGTCCTGGCCCTAACCGGTCTTCTGGTGGCATTCGATATTTCACTTCAAACAGGTCGATTAGGAAGCTGAGCATTTCCTCGTCCAAGAAGTGCATAGGCCCCTTAGAGAACTCGCCTGCTACAGCCCTCTCAACCACTTCCCTTGCCAGTGCGGCCTGCAAAGCTGACCGGTAATACCCTATCTTAAAAGACGGAGAGAGAATGGTTGATAAGAATTTCCCTACATCCTGCCTGAAGGTGACGCCTTTCAGGCCCCATTTACCCCTCGGTGAAGCCCCTCTGTTGTAATTATTCTGCCTGGTTGTTGCTATCCGAAGATTAGATCGGCGATTGTTTAGCCCGTTGCCGTCGATGTGATCGACAACCATTCCAGCAGGTGCTGCCATCACAAGCCTATGCATAGAAATGGTTCTGCCTTTAGTTCCTGACTGAGCATACTTCAGATCAGATCCGAGGACGCCCTTCAGGCTCCAGGTGTAGCCAGCCACTATTTGCAAGTCATCGTCATCAACAAAGGCATACTCCTTGCCGGAACAAGGGATCGCTGTAGATGTGGCGTCGGGCTTGTAGGTTTGCAGCTCGCTGTTCGCGGAATGCTTAAACCTTTTTTTCTTATAGCCCTTCGCCATCCTACATCTTCCCCATCACTACCCGACGTAAGTCGTCCACACTCTCCGTCTGCACAAAGAGGCCGCAGCCAGGGTTGAGGCACTCCAGCTTCGGCTTACCGTTGCCCTGATCGCTAGCAGTCTCAACGCCTGCTTCCTTGTCTGCTTCATCGCCTAGGTCATAGACACGGGCATCCTGTCGACACAGTGGGCAGGTAACAGTCTTAGCGCTCATCTGGTTTAATGATCGTATCCAGCTCTAAGCGAATCTCAGCCTTCCTTAGCCTGCACCAATTAAAGCCCTCCTGGGCTAAGTGATGGCGGATAGGTGTTGGGAGCTGGATGCAGGACGTTGAGCTGTCCGTAGCAGCAACATTCAACTGCGATTTCAGCTTGTCGATTTCCTCCAAATCGGCTAGCAGCAAACCTGCTTTGTGATATTCTTTTTCAGTAATCATTCCTCAACAATCTCCACCCACTTCAGCACCTCTTCGGCTAGCTGTTTGAGAGCTTTTCTTTTGGCGTTATGATTCACCCCACTCCTTCTTGCCCTCTTTCAGCTCTTCCTTAACGTAGTCTCGCAGTGCCTCTCTTGCTTGTTCTGATGTCATATCCCTAGAATCTGTTTGGCTGCCTTAATGTCTGCTTGCAGCGGGGTTAGTGTCTTGTCTTGTTGATGGATCTCTTCTGACAGTTGCATTCCTCGGCAGACCGAATCCCAACCCTGGCTGATGACCTGCTGACAGTACCACCTGCCCTGCTCCTCGGTCTCTGCACTCAGTAGGTCTTTGAATTTCATTCCTTATTGTCCCTCCATCCGAAGCTGGTTGAAGCGATCCCTAGCCCTGTTGCCAGCAGTAGAATCTTAAAGCTATCCCACTTAGCTTTGACATCATCCAGATTGGTTAGCATGCAGGCTGCCACTAGGCAGACACAGCAGAAGACAAGCAGAAGGATGCTGAAGCGTTGGCTGTTCATTGGTTTGGCAGGTCGCGGCGGGAGTCGAACTCGCATCTAACAGTTTTGGAGACTGTCGCTTTACCAGTTAAGCTACGCGCCTGTTGATTGTTCACTGTGAGTTGTCCGGTAATCCCGGACTACTGAGTTGCATTGATGACACCCCAAGTCTCAACCACTGCTTCTGCGTAATGGCGGAGAGAGGAAAAGTTTTCGATGGTGTAATCAGCTTTGATCTCGCCCCACTTCTGCTCGCTAATATGATCCTCATCAGCTGGCCCTGGCTTCGTAATCAGCACAACCTTGCCTCCCTGATCCCGGATCCATTCCGCTTCGAAGGGGTAGCGTAAGCCTGTTACAATGGTGGTCTTGTCCGGGTCCATTGCATCTAAGACTGGCTTCATCCGATCAAACCAGTAGTAGTTCCCTTGCAGATCCTTGGCTGCCTCACCATAAGCCTGGTAAACCCTCCTCGCCTGCTCTTTGGTTGCACCTTCCAGCCCCGGTAAGGCAGAACAATCAGCGAGGATACAATCAGAAGTCCCCACCCGCTGCACCGGCTTCAGCCTTGCCTTCAGCACATTGTAGAAGGTGTCCTTACCGACGCCTTTTGCCCCTGCGACTCCTATTAGCTTCATACTCATTCAGATACTTCTCTAACTCCTTAGCGTTCTGCTCTACTTCTGCCTTATCCGCGCCGACGAACGGCTTGTTGAATGTCTTGCCGCTGCCGGCTGTTCCCCGTTGCAGCCGTGGCCCGGCCCAACTGTCCATCCCGTAGGCTTTCGCCCAGATGCGGTAGCCGTCTTCGTAAGGCTTTACGCTGGTTGTCCACGGCTGATGACTAGACACCCTAGTTCCAAAAGATCAGGTCAATCTGATCTGATGACTGAGGGATGAGGTAGGCAGTTGAGGCTGGGTAGAGCGCGCAATCGCCAAGGCAATCCATCATCAACGCCACCTCATCAAACACAACGTCTGGCTCCTCATTGCTCATAATCACAGGGTGACTATACACCACTTTCAAAACCTTCGCAGGGTAAATCTTCGAAAATCTGATTGTGCTTTGTGAACTTCACCGGAGCAACTCCCTGACCTCCGTTTCGGTTCTTCTCAATGCAGAGGCTCAGCATCCCCTCGCTGTCCTGCCAGAGAAAGCTTACCGTGTCCGAGTCCTGCTCAATACTTCCCGACTCGCGCAGATCGCTCAGCCGTGGTTTGCTCTCCCGCTTCTCAATGTCGCGGTTCATCTGGGCCAACACCATCACCGGCACATCGCATTCCATTGCCATCTGCTTCATTGCTTTCGACACTTCTGACACCTCCTCTTCCCTGCCCCTTGTCTTCCTGCCGGATCGGTAGAGCTGGAGGTAGTCCACCACCACCAAGGCGAGGCCACTACGAGCAACCTTACGGGCATACGATCGCATCTGACGGGCATTGATGCTGGGATCGTCGACGATGGTGATGGGCAGCTTTGAGATCTTACTGAGCGATACGAAAAGGCTCTTCTCATCGCTGGCCCACTTGTTCTCCAGGTAGCTCTGAACATCCACCTTAGAGTCAATCGCCAGCAGCCTGGCCTGGTATTCCCTCGCCTTCATCTCAGCTGTGAAGACCAACACCCGCTGATCCTCTTTGGCCGCCTTTAGGGCGAGGTTAGCGGCGAGGGCAGATTTACCGAAGCCAGGACGACCAGCAACGGTGTTCATCGTCCCCCGCTTCAGTCCGCGCAGAACCTTGTCAATGCTGTTGATGCCCGTCTTCAGGCCCACCACAGTCTGATCGCCGGCCTTATCCAGCACATCGCACAGCTCTCGCCAGCCTTCCTTGGTGTTGTCCTGCACGTCAATGGAAGCCCCTGAGACTTTCAGTAGGCCGGCCTCAATTGCTGCCACCAGCTCTTCTGCGGGAACGTCCTGCCTTGCCTGGGCATTCACTGAGCTGCAAAGGCTCCAAACCTGGTAGCGAGCGGCAACGTCCTTCACCCGTGGCAACCAAAAGTTCCAGTTGGAGGCAATCGGTGCCTTATCGGCTAGGCCGGCCAACCACATCGGTTCCAGTTCCTGGTGCTCACGGTTAATCGCAACCATAGTCACCTCGTGCTTTGCCTCTAACAGCTTCTCAATCGCGTCCCATGCCATGCGGCACTTAGCGTCAACAAAGCTGTCCTGGGTGATTCCCGACTCCTGGATGGCCACTGAGCTGCCCAGTAGAGCGCAACCCAGCAGCCCTTCCTGGGCCTCAACATCGATGTTAGGAGCTTCCATCAGTCAACCATTTCAGAAGGGAAGTGGCTGCGAGCCCAATCGTATTTGCTCAACCAGTCGTAGTAAGCAGCTCGCTGCACTTCCCTTTCCGGCTCTGGCAATGAGCTGCTAATGGTTGGCATCGGAGGAATGGGCTTGCCGTCAATCACCCGCCAACCATCCGCAACCTGTTCGGGGGTGAGAGGGCTTTTATGAAGGGAAGGCTTTGAAGGTGAAGCTTCTGCTAGGTAGCCCTCAAACTTCGTCCTGTTGAAGATCGTCTCTGGCCGAAGATACTTCGCCATGTCGGTTCCGTTCCATTCGGATGCCTTTAGGTCAATCACCGACTTAACGGCTTCTAGGTTGCTTTCAGCAATCCTTGCCTCTAGGTCTGAACGGTAGACGTTTTGGAATGCTTTACCTGCCTTCTCATTTAGGTGGCTAATAGCTGCTTCTGCGTCAGCAGAAGGGACACTATTCTTACTCTTATTCTTACTCTTATTCTTACTCTTCCTTGCCACCCCCCTTTCTTCACCACTTGTTGCACCCCTTCCACCACCCCCTTCCGATACCCCTTCTACACCCCCTTGTTTACCCCCTTTTCGCCCCCCTTTCGCAGACGCTTCTTTGTGGCCTATCGCCTCACTTCTCAGGTTGCTTACCCAGTCCAAATACACAGCCTTATCATCACCGATTAACAGCCCAGGAATGGACTCTTCTAAGCTGGCGATGGCCGTTACAAAGTCCTCATCATCGATCTGGGAGTCTGTTTGCAACAACGAGAGCTTGGCTCTCCCTTGCTCCCAAACAGTGAAAACAAGGCGCATGTAGACGCCTAATTCTGCCGCTGACAAGTGCCTGGTGGCCCACTGCATTGCGGGCACTTCGATCTTCATAAACGGTAGTTCGCTGTTCATTCTGCTGCCCCCTTTTCCCGCGTTATGTTACCCGCAAGGGGTGGGCCGTGCATTTGATACCATGGAGCCCAATGGCCCTCTTCCTCCAGCCAATACCGTTCGCAGATGGCCCCATCGTCGCAAAGCGCGATCAAAGATGTGCTGCCGTCTGGGTATTGTTTCGTTGTAAGTTGGATAACTTTACGGCTCTTTGCCTTCATATTTTTATCTCCTGTGGTATGTAAGTGTGAATGGTTGGTTCGGTGTTGTAGTGCGGGAACCCGCTCTTTCGGTCCTCGTTGTAACGGGCAAGCAGATCCCTCACTCGCTCCCAAGCAGCATCTAAGTCTCGCTGTGCGACGGTGTGAACTCCTACGTTGTAAGGTGCCTCTTTCTCCACCGCTACGAAGTAGAATCCCTTACACGGCAATCCATGGCTGAGGAGTTGCTTCTGGTAGACGGCTGCCTGGGTGATGTAGCCGTTTCTGACCTCCTTCCGCCACTTCTCATTAGAGGCATCAATGGTGGTTTTCAGATCGATGCTGTAGCCCCCTTCTTCCGGCCTGTAGGTGTCCAACCGGCTCTTCACTCTTACGCCCTCGTAATCTGTAAAGATCGACAGCTCAATGTCGCCCTTAGTGATATCGAAGTGCTTCTTCACCCAGGGATGAGTCAACATCGACTTACGCATGGCCTGGATCTGCTGGTAAGCAGCCTTCTTCAGGGGCCGTTTCCCCTGCTTTTTGATCTCAGCAACCAGCGCCTTGCCGTCCTTAGTGGTGCCTTTGTGGCCTTCGGGGAGGATGTGGTATTCCTGCGCCACCTCAGCCGGCTCTAAGCAGACTGTATGGAAGGCAGTGCCAAACACCATCGCCTCTGTTGCTGGTCGTTGACGTTCCGTCAGCTTTGCGTGCAGCTTTCGGGTGTTCCAATTGCAATCCTTCAGTGAGGATGCCGATAAAAAGGGGAACGAGTAATACTCGTTCCCCGGCATGTCCCTGTAGACTCCAGGGCCGTCCATTAGAACACTCATCTTAGAACGGCACTTCGTCTTCTTCGACTGGTTGTGCAGTAGCTGGCTGAGCTGGTGCTTGGTCTGCCTGCTCGCCTGGGAGGAACTTGGCAATGGTTTCCCATTCCTTCGATTTCCTCACAAACTTCTTCACCCAGTCGGGAACGCTTTCCCAGTTCTCTGCTGGGTTGTCCATATCCCAGTAGCACAGGCCGTCCGCTTTCTTTGCTTTGCCCTCAGGGTCCGCCATAACGGAATCGATTTTCACTCCGTTATCTTTCTTCTCAACAATGTTGAGCATACAATGGTTTCCAAGGATGTTGTGCAAACGGAAGGCTTTGATTTCAGCGTCTGTGAATCTTCGGCCCCGCCAAGAAACCAAGTCTTTGTGAAGACCGGATTCTGACCCCTCACCGCTGCCATCGTAGATGGAGTTGGTGTAGAACTTAGCTTGGTTCATCGGAACAGTGTTACCGTCCACCACCATCGTTTGATCCGGCAGTTTCCAGACAACAATTACTTGTGCCTTGTGCTGCCCTGGTTTGTAGAGATCTGCTTGGCTGCCGATGTCGTAGACCCCGACGCAAGTGCCTTTGGTAAGCCCTGGTTTTGGGTTTTCTCGGGTTGATCCAACCCCTGATGTAGTTAGTGACATGTGTTTGCTTTTTGTTTAGCACCCGCTCTGTTGAATTGCGCGGTCTGCTTTGAGGGCATCTTCTAAGTCCATAATCGGGTGACTAGACACCTTGGACGTAGAAACAGCCTTTTGGTTATCGTATTCTGCTACACCACGTCTGAAGCCTGCCTCCTCGGCCTGCTTCAGTGACTCGGTGTATTGTTCTTTGGTTAGTGTGATTTCGTTGGTTTCCATTTTTGCGTTTTGTTTGTTGTTTTCGGTTTGGTTTAGAAAGTCATCAGCCCACATCATTACGATCCAGGGCTTTCGGTTCGGCCTCCAAAGCACACACGGTGGTTTCTTGCCTCCGCTGTCCTCCGTCGCCTTCTCCATCCATTTCATCGGGCTGGATGCCTGCACCCGTTTTACCTCCAGATGCCACGGAAAGTTGCTCACTACGTCGGGACTGTCCGGGCTGCCGGCAAACTGTTGCCCCCTCCTGGCTTCCCACCCGTGCTTCGTCAGCAGCTCCGCTGCTTCCCTCTCCCCCACTGCTCCCTTGGTCCTGCTGTTGATCGACATTGTTTCCTAGTTGCAACCAGCAGCCTAGAGGGCTTCCGTCTCTCCAACTGCTGCGTTTTCTTCGGGTTCTCATTGTCTGAGGGTGACGTTACACCTCTACTTCAGGTGCCTATACACCGCAAATGTTTTTTGCGTTTTTTTATTCCAAACCAGCAAATGCGTTGTAATTGTGGCGGCTAGTCACCTAGTGCAAGGTAATGGCGAGGCCAGAAAAGGGGGCCCAAAAAAACAAAAACGACTTAAAACAACCAGAAAATGCCAAACCAACGAGCCAAGAACAAAGTTCCGTTTAATCTATTCATCGACCAAGACCTAAAGGATGAGATCAAAGCTCACGCTGAGCGCACCGGGACTGATATGACGAGTTTGGTAAGTGACCTTCTCTCCGTAGAGCTGAAACGAGCAGAGAAGCAGCAAATTGCTGGAGCGAGAGCGAAGGTGGGCAAGCCTTCCGCAGCCGGTCGGTGAGGGTAGGGTCAATTACAACTTTGGTTTTACGACTCATTTAAACAAGCTTATCAGATAGGGTGGGACACGGGCTGTCTAACCCCTAAATAAAAACCACACTCCCGCCCCTAGCCTGCTCCACGCATGGCAATAGCCACGGCTTCACACGGTAGGGGTCCCAGGTTCGAACCCTGGAGCGTGCACCATCTATGAACTCTTTGGATCGCTTGGCCATCACACAAGCCGAAGCAGCCGGCATTAGCATTTCTGAGCTGTGGAACCACTACAAAGCCACTAAAGGCAGCACGCCTAAGCCGTTGCAGGAGGCCGCCTTAGAGCTGGTCAAAGCAAAACAATCAGCCGGCAGATCCGCCGAATATGTGCGGCAATTAGAATGGCTCACCTTCCGCTTTGCCGCAGCAATCGGGGGCAGCAAATGGGTGGCCGATGTCACTCTTTCAGAAGTAGAGGGTTTTTTACAAAAAAGTAGTGCCCCAACCCGCAAGACAGAACTGGCTCGGCTAAGGACTTTCTTCCGGTTCTGTAAGCGGAGAGGTTGGTGCCAGGAGGTTGTGACGGATCGGCTGGAGACTGTCGCTCAGCCTACACTCAACCCTTTCATTCTCAGTAACAGACAGCTGTCCCACCTCCTGCAAGCCGTTAAACGGCAAGACGTTGAGCTGCTGGAGTACGTCTGGCTGTGTGGTGCCCTCGGAGTGAGACGGGCCGAGGCATTTAAGCTGCAACCGAGGGCTTTGAAGGCTGATCTTTGCGTTTTGGAGATCAGTTCTGAGATTGCAAAAAACAGGTCCAGACGGCTGGTTTCAATCCCTGGGCCACTACTAAAAAAAGGAATGGTTCTGCTGCACTTAAAATGGCGTCGGAATTTCCGCAAGCGATTCACCGCAATCCACACAGCAGCAGGCATTTCCAGTTGGCCAAGGAATGTCCTGCGGCATACGGCAGCAACCCACATGGTGCACTACCTTTCTTCAGAGCAGAAGGTGGCAGATCAGCTGGGGAATAGCCCGGAAATGATCCATCGACACTACCGAGGATTGGCTACGCCTAAGCAGTCGGAGGAGTATTGGAAGGTGTGGGAAGGGCACCTGGCAGACCCTGAAAGCTGACGCGTTCAATTGGGCAGTGGTAAACCTCTTTGCTGTGCCCCCGCTTATCCCTCACCGTACGCACCTCCCAATATTGGCTGCTGGTTTGCCGAATCACTGCCATGTGGGTGCCGGCCTTGTTGACCATGTAATGGGTGGATGGCTTTGGGTCTGCCCGATCGTAGACGGCTTTAGCACTGACCATAATGTCGGGAAATGGAAAGTCTTTTTGGCAAGTAAAGTCGATCTGACGGCGTTTAACTTCTAAGCGCAGGTGCAAGTGTAAGTCACCGCTGTCAGCGTACTGCTCCCAATCCTCGGGCCGTTCAGCTACTGAATGAGGGGGCAATGTGACTGCGTAACCTCGGCCAGTAAGCCAGTGAGCAACGGCGTAGACCGTCTGATGGCTTTTGGCTAACTCCTGTTTGAAGTGTTCGAAGTTAGTCATAGAACGGCTTCGAAAAAGGGCTTAAGGCGGGTTTGCCATTCGTCAAAAGGATCACAGTTGCACATCCAAATGTATTTTGAGCTTAACGAAAGCGTCCTTTCGTTGTGAGTATTTAGGTGCCCCTTTAACTGACTTGCTACCGTTTGAATGCCGTTTGATAGGTCAAAGCTGCTGATCCGGTCCACCATACACATTGCTGCCATCTTATCGGCGTAGTGGTTGTAGTCCATTATGACTGGGGTATTGTGTGCCCAGGCTCGGTGGATGTTGAATCCGTAGCCATCCCCTCCCGGTTTGAATTGGAAGAGGAAGGAGTAGGTGCTTGTTACGTCCATTAGCTCCTCGTAACTTCGAAGTGGGCCATGCTCCGTGCCTGCGCCAAACATGCTAAATGTCCACCCTGGTAGTTCTTTTGAGAGCTTAGAGAATAGCTCCTGCGCCTCTGGGACTGGGTAGTGGCACAAGCTGTAAACAGAGTTAGGCTTTTTGCCGTTCTTCGGCTCTCTAATTTCGAATTCCGGGTGGTATCGAACATGCTTCTTTGCCTGCGGCCACTGAGTAGAGGTGCTGTTAAGGACGAACTGAACATCTTTAAAGCACGGTAAATGGTAGCTCCAATTATTCCCCGCCTGTAGAACAACCGGCTTGCCTTGGAATTCTCGCTGCCAAGGTTGAAGGTTTGCAAAGTGGCTGACAATTACACATGCCCAATCCGTTTCCCTGGCCTCTTCCAGCGTTACTCCAGGCAAGTCTTTATACGTTTCATCGCCTAAGAATTGATTAGCTGTTGGAGGGTTGTCGTTGATATGCCAGAGGTTTTGGTTGAACCACTCCAACCCTTTCGGCCTCAGAACCTCAGCCCCTAGCCTGTCGCCCAGCCTCTGCAAGCTTCTAAAAAGGCACTCGTGGTGGAAATCGGCAAGAATCTTCATAGCAAGTAAGCGTCTTCCCACTGGCCGCAAGCAGCAAAAGCCTTTAGCGCAATCTTGTCGGCGTCTGCCGGGGTTTTATCAGCTGGAATCTGGTTAAGAGTGTCGTTGGGGAAGAAGTGAGACATAGCGCAGTTTGCCGCAAATGCAGCGGCGTGCTCATTTCTAAACCCAGCCATCCGGCATGCTGGGCGCTTTCCGCCTTGCGGATGAACACAGACTCTCCAGGTCTTTAGCCGTTTCTCCTGAGAGACCCATCGATAGCGACTGGTTTTCTTGCTGGGGTTAACGTGCTGAAGGTTGGCTCGTTGGCTAACATTGCGCAGATTCTTACGTCTATTATCCAACGTGTTGTGGTTGATATGGTCAACGACCTCGTTCGCGGCAGGGCCTGAGACTTGTCGATGCATAAAGATCATTTCCCTGCCGCCAGGCGAAGACTTCCGGGTTGCTCTTCTGGCGTAAAACGCCCCTCCTGAGGTCACCTCCGAAGCGTGCCATCGATGCTTTGCCAGCTCAGGGTATGAGTCTAAATCAACATAAGCCCACTTGCTTTGCGTCAAAGGAATAACCCGCCAATCAACCGACAGAAACCAACCTAGCATAACCGAAACAACTCCTTCCACTGCGGCAGAACCGCTTCATAGCTGAATGTTTCCCGTGCTCCCTTCCTAAGGGCATCTGACCGCTGCTTCGCCTCCTCATCGCCCATCGACAGCGTTAACCGGCAAAGGTTCTCCAGGTCGTGGGTGCTTTCGCCAACCCAATCACCTAGCCCCCAATCTTCCAGCAGGTCTGCTACTTCGTAATGCGGAAAGCGGGCTAGTTTGGGGCCGATGGCAACAATTGGAGTGCCAGCGAACATTGCCTCCATCCCGTTCAAAGTGTAAGGGGCCGGATAAGTCCCTGAATACCAATAGCACCGCGACCAGGAGAGCTGTTCAATGAGCCTTTGATAAGTCAGCTGGCCGCCCCATAACGGGCCTGAGGATTGGTTGTTATTGCCGAAGAGAACCCGCTGAAACGGGCGAGTGCTATTGAGGAACAGTTCATAGCCACAAGCAGGCTCTCTGTCCTGCATTGATTGTGCAATCGTAATGACCTGCAACCTGTCACCGACCCAGGGAAGGAAATCATCGGGGTCTTTAGAGAAGCGGATTAATGCATGCTCACCAGCGTAGTTAGGGACCATCCGGTTCTTAGGGCTGTAGCGGATGATCTTTAAGCCTCGGTCAACGTAATACCGGAGCATCTGTTCCTGCTCAAAGTTACACTGCCCGATATCTCTGTAGAACACCTCTCCACCCCACTCCTCTAGAGTCTTCCAATTGTTTGTCACCCAAGCGGGCACATGTTGGATGTAGACAGCATCGAAATGGTCCAAAAACTCCTTCGTTAAATGAGCTTTCTGATCGCTTAACGGTGGCTGTTGGCTTGGGTCGCTCGGGACCCTGGACCAAGCATCTAACCATTCCGGTTTGTAGTTCAATTCGGGAATAGGCGGGCGATCTCCCAGCCCTTGTGGGTTCAGGTAGGCACCCGGAGAGAATACTTCCAGGCCAGGTAATTGAGTAAAGAGCCGAAGCTCGTCGAACTCCAACACGGAGTGACATCCTAAATGGGCTAATCTCATTTGTAGTATCCAGGTCTCCTGTTAACGACTTGCAAATCTAAGATGATCCAGCCTCTGTTAGGTGCGTAGAAGTATTCCCCGAAGTGTCCGGGGTCGTTCATCAGCTGGATGTAGTTCGGATCCAAAGAAGGGCGAGAGAGGTAGCCTGCGCAAAAGCCTAGATTGCACCCTAGAACCAAACTACAGATTACCCCTCTCGCTTGCATGTTGTATGACGTATCCAATTCGAAAAGCACTTAGCTTCTCATCCGTTCCCTGCCGTCCGAACAGCCAGCAGGGACAAGGTGACTATACACCATTCCAGGTGTAACGCTACCTGGTTTCTGCAAAAAAATGCCCCCACCGGCAAAAGTGGGGGCGATCAGGGGGAGATTGGGTTGGTTACTCCTCTTCTTTGACCTCGGTTAACGACTTGTGCAGTTCGTCAATCCAGTTGTCTAAGAGCTCCTGGGGGTCTTGGCCGGTGTATTCGGACAGGTCTCTCAGTTTGCCTGCCTGGTTGGGGGTGAGTTTGATGGTCATTGCTGCCCCTCCTCTGCTGCTTGTTGTCCACAACTGAAACCGCCTAAAAAGGGGCCGAATGTCGGTTTGTGAATAACATTGCTGTGTAGTCGGTTGACAAAATGTGAAAAGTGGCAGTTACTCTTCACAACCTCGGAGGCTTGGAGCCCACTTAAGGGCCGAACGGATGGGGTCATAATAGAAAAAGAGCGCCGAAGGGTAAGGGCGATAACCATTTCTCAGCCGGCAAGACCCGTAACTGATAATCACCTTTCGACGCTCTTTTTATCTGTTTCATTTGTAGCCGCGGGATCTTACCCCGCTTAACAGTAGGCACTAAACAGTTATCGCTGTTCAGCACGCTCACTGTGGCTACCCCTCCTTTGTTGTCAATCTTAAAGTCGAACTTTCTGTTGACCCCGACAGCCTAACGCGGGTGTCCATACACCGCCAGTGGAAAGCAGTGGCCGGTTTGTAATAGGTAAGAAGAAAGGGCCGGTCCAGTTAATGAGGGGTATTAAAGTCGCATTTAACGCCCACCAACCGAACCGACCCAAAGTTATTTCCCTCTTTATCCTGCCCTTTAGCCAGGAGGAGCTGTTGAAAGCACAGCAATCCCGTCTTAGGGCTGCTGCACTTTCCTCTTTGATCTGCCCTTTGAGCCGATCGGAGTGTCTTAGTGACAGGTGAAAATCGAATTTCTCACAGCGACTTAAGGTTTAGCAGGCTGCCTGGCCATTGGACCTTATGTGGAGTCTGACGCGCTCCGTCGCTCAATTCGGGCTGAAGAACCAGCCTCAGAACTTTTTACCCCCTACGTTACTTGCGACCCTCGGGGATGCTAACTTAGTCGGTCACCTACTACTCAGGAGCTACCTGAACGGATTCAACATTAGAATACCGGGATAAGACTCGGCTGGATTGGCTACCAGCAGCTAATCGTTCTCCGGTCGGGCCCCTAGAGCATACGCCGAAGCAACTACAAGGTGACTATACACCTCTTTCGGTAAAAAGCAAGGAAGAGTAGAAAAGGGCACCCCAGCAGTGAGGAGATAAGAACCTGCTGAGATGCCCTATAGGAGGGGGGAGAATGAATCGATGCCAATCTCAACACCAATGTAGCACAGTTTCAGCCGGTGTCTAGTCACCCAACACAAAGCTCTCCAGCGGGCTGCGGGATCTCGTTAAGGGTGGCCGGCAGATTGTGTTTGATGATGTAGAAGTTGTAGGCTGCGGCTGCATCGGCGGGGTGGGTGAATAGGCCTAGGTGAACTGTTTTACCGTTGCAGCCTATCTTTGCTCGCCACTTCTTAGCCTGCCTGTGCCAGCCGACACCGACAAATTTTGGGCAGCTGGTTTTCGGTTTGCGTTTTTGCTTCTGCGCGTTCATTCGGGGGCTCATATTTTCCAGGTTCTCCCTGCGGTTGTCGGTGGTCGCATGGTTAACGTGGTCCACGTGTTGCCCTTTTGCCGGCTTATTGATCTCTCGGTGCATCAAAACGGTTTTTATCTTCTTGCCGAGTCGAACACCTCTAATGGCATAGTAACTCTTGGTGCAGGGGGCCCACTTGGCGCACCATTTCCACTGCGACAACCATTCATAATCTGCCCGATCAACCACCGCAAATTGCCCCCTCGTCAGTATGATAATTTTCCACGGCTGGAACTGATGTTCCGCCAGTGGGCCTAATTTCCAGTCAATCGTTTGAAACCAATGCATGTCTTTTCCTTTCAGGTGTCGTTACACCCAACAGGTCGCACAGGTGTCTACACACCGCAACTAAAAGTGATTACAAAATGGCCAAGGTTTTGGAATGGGTAGATTGACGAGCGCTAGATAAGTGCAGTAGCGTTAATGAATGGAAAGTGTGGTGAATGAGTGGAAGCAAATTATCGCTGAAGAACAGGAGATAATTTTCGGTGTCACCGGCCTGTTGATCTTTCTTGTTCTCGCCCTTTGGCTAATTTGGAAGGGTGTCTCACCTGAGATTCAGCGCAAACGAGCACCGCTTGTAATGCTTGTTCTAACACCGCTAGTGTTGATGATATTTTTAGGCATGCTGGGCCCGGCTGGGCTGGTTGTCGGGATTTGCACCATGGGCTGCCTGTGGTGGCTGCGGGCAGAAAACAAGCCACCTAACCAGCAATGACTTTTTCTACATCTTCAATGCTATCGAAATAGCCGCCCACCCTCTTCCCGTCCGGCCCGTAGAGCTTAATCTTACTGCCTTTGGATCGCTGAATAGCCCGGTGACCTGACGCACTCTTGTAAAGCATTCCACCCCGCTTGTTAAGCTTCTTAGCAGGCTTCAGAACGTTTGGCTTCTCCGGGCTAAAGTTCTGCTGCCCCCGCTGGTAAGCAGCCTCATCGAAATTAGCCTTTGTGTTGGTAGGGCTGGCGTCAATGATCCGATCCAACCTGAAAGACTTCCAAATGTTGTCCTTCTCATTGAACTTCAGCTCAGCTGGCAGTTCTGGGTTGCCCTTCGTATTGCGAGCCCCTAGCAGCTTGTTCATCAGGTTCCTTTTCTGCACCCCGAACAGCTCTGCGGTTGGTCGATCACCAGCAGCTAACGCATTGACGTAGCCTAACAGATCGCTTTTGAGCGAGTCATAGGTTTGCCACGTATCAGCAAATGGTTGACTCCTGGTGAAGTAGCGTTCGGCTTTGGTTCGCAACTTAGACCAATCCAAAGCTCTCACCACCGCATTTCCAACCTCAGACAGCTCCACTTTGTAAGGAATCATATCGCGGTTGCTCACCGGGATCCTGCTGCTGTAAGTCGCCTGCCCCTGCTTATTGCGTTTGGTTGCTGCACCGTAGGTGATGTTGGCAATGATGCCCTCATTGATAATGGTGTTCAGCGATTGCAGAGCCTCCTTCACCTTGTTGCTGATGAAGGCGCTATCTAAGATGGCTGAGAACTGCTCAGGGCTGAACCATTTGCCAGCGTAACCGCTCTCGGTTTGCACCAGGCCGCCATTACCCTCCACACCATTCAACCTGGCCGCCATATCAGCTGCCACTTCTTTGCTAGCTTTGTTCGCTTGGTAGTTACTGGTGAGGGTGCGCCTGCCGTTAGAGTCTCCCTTTGCCGCTCCAATGTCTTTGAGCTGCTGGAAGGTGGCATCATCCCGCAAATCGCTCACCGTGTAGCTGGCGAAATCTCGGTCTGAAATGGTCTCAGTGGAGCGGTAAGCCTTCCTTCTGGCTGCCACCATGCGGTTGACAATCTTATCGATGGCTTTGGATTGCTTCAGCTGGCCTAAGGATTGCGTTTCCAGTGCTCCGGTGATGCGCTCCAGCTTCTCAGCTGCTCCCCGATGCGTAAGCCAATCCACAGCATTAAGAACGGCAGTGCCTCCAGGAATGTTGGTGCGAGAGCCTTTAAGTAGCCAATTGGGATGCTGACCCCTGACGTAGGCAGAGAAATAGTCAGCCGCGAGCTCCTCCAGCTGGACATCTCGGGGCTGTCGGTCCCAAGTCTGCCGCTGTGCCCTCGGCAATCTCTGCCGGTAACGGTCAAAGATGGCGTTGAGTTGCGATTCTTTGTAGACACCAGGAACGGATTGCTGGCCGTCAGGCGTTTGTTTGCCACCAAAAGCCGTTTTAATGTCGGTGACGTACTGGTCAAAGCCATCCAGCTTAGCCATGGCGTGGATTGCCTCGTGGGCTAACGTATCAGAATCTGACCGACGAGGGTGCAGCCGGATGGTGGGCTTGTCGCCAACTACCTCAAAAACACCCGCAGTCTTCCCGTATTTAGCTTCGTAATCCTTCGGCACCTCAATACGCACGTCCTCACCCGTAACGCCCTTCAGAAGGCCACTGAGATCCATTATGGTTGCCTTAGCCTGATCTGTTCTGCCTTTAGACTGCGCCCAGGCCCTCACATCGTCTGCCTGAGTGCTCACCCATCGGCTCCAGTCGGCATTAATCGCCTGCCGCAGGTTGCTGCCGGATAGTTGCCCGGCTAAACGGGTAGCGCCCGCCCCAGCTGCACCGAGGCCGGCACCAGCACCAATGCCAGAGTAAAAGCCTTCCTGGCCTTCCGCTAAACCGCCTAGGACAGCTCCTGTGACCCCACCCGCTGTGGCACCACCGGCAACCCTGCCAGCTGCGTCCAGAGGGCCATCTAACCACGTTAAACGGCCTGCTGCTTGGCCGGCTAGTGTTCCTGGCCTTGTGGCTGCTGTTCGTTGGAATGCTCCGATCCGAGTAGGGGTAGATTGCATTGACTCGCCAAAGCCACGGATAGCGCCACCAGCAAGTTGTGCAGCGGTTGGGGCAGCAAGGCCACCGAGGGCAGCTCCTGCTGTAGGAAGACCGCCAACCAAACCAGCTCCAGCAGCGGCACCTACCGCCATAGCAGGCCCAACTGCTTGCTCAGGTAGCTTAGAGGCTACAGCAGACTTAACGGAGGCAACTTTATCGCCAACCGCTTCCACTGCTCGGCCTGCGGCTACGCCAGCCCTCTCCAAGCCCTTACCAACAGCCGCCACAGGGGCTCCAGCTGCTCTTGTGGCCGCTCTACCTAAAGCACCGCCACCGACAGCCATAGAGGGGTCTAAGACGTTGCTGAGGGCGTTTGCTAAGTCCTGGTCGATGTCCTCCTCTAGAAACATAGACTCCAGAAGGTTGCCTTCGCCAGATCGGGCTGCCGTAACAGCGTTGTCCAGTTTTTTGATGCCGATGAAACGAGAGAAAGCAGCTGCTTCGTCATCGCCTGGGACAAGGAATTCCCCGACGTTGTTGGCGATCTTTGCCGCCATTGAGCCAAGCTCTACGGTGCCACGGGCGGCGCCTTCCGCTGTGGAGGCTGCAACCTTGGGGAGCTCGCCTTTAACCAATGCTTTGCCGGCTGCGGGAATGCCTTTAGCAATCTCACCGGCCACCTGGGTTAAGCCATCAAACAGCAGGCCAGCACCTTCCTCTAGAGTAATGTCAGAGGAGTGCTTGCGGTACGCCTGGAACTCTTCGAAGCTGATATCTTCCCACGGGGTGGAAGGATCCTTCAGCTTAGCTGCGATCTGCTCAGAAGTTGGCGGGTATTTCTCCGCTAGGGTTGCCTGGATCTGCTCTGGGGTGGCGTCATCAGGGAACTCTTCGACGGTGTTATGGCCTGGAATGGCAATTCTCATTGTAAGCCGTAACCGGACCAGATGGCGTCAGGGGCTTGTCGGCCTTCGTAGCCTTCGATGTTGTTTTTGTAGCGGGTCTCCAGCTGGTCTGCTAAGTGGGATTTCAGCTTGGTGAGTGCTGCTTTCACCTGGCCGTCTGTCTTTTTGAAGCTGGTAGGATTGGCCACTACTCGGTCTAAGAGCTTAATCTCGCTTTCAGACATAGCACCAGGGCCGACGATTGCCAGCCGAAGAGAGCCTTTCAGCATTGCTGTCAGTGTCTCAGCTTCAGCTCTTAGCTTGGGCGAGAAAGCTTTGCCTGTCGTTCCTAAGATCTTAAGAAGTCCATCAACTCCCTTGTTGGTGTCTTCAACTGTCGTTTTGAATTCAATTAGCTCCTTGGCCGCTTCTGGCGTTCGGGCTAAACCGACATCCTTAACAGTTCGCGCCGTTACAGAGTCATTGTATTTCTTAACGGCAATCTGATCCGTAATCGATGGCTGACCGCTGCCAAGCTGCTTCAGAATGTCACCAACCCTCGCCTTTGGATTCTTTTTGAATGCATCCATCAGCATCTCGCGGCGAGAAGGTGTTTTGGTCTCAACCGTTGGCACCTCGGGCGCAGTTCTTCCGCTCACCTTATCCATCCCTGGAACAGGTGCATTGATCGTTGTAACCGGCTTCGGCTCCTCAATGGAAGCCATCAGCACATTGTTGGTCTGCTCTTCCTGCGTGGTTGCCTTCTCAATGGTTTCCTTTTGCAGTTGGTGGGCTTCTTGTGCTCTTACATCTGCATTCTGTGCTCGCTGGTCCTGGCGGTTTTGCAGGCGCATCTTCTCTTCGATTTGCCGCTTCGCCTCCATAACCGCCAAGCTGTCCTTCCACCCACGTAGCTCGCTCAACCCCATTTCCTCGCCACGGGCAAGAGCTTGGTTCATTGTATCCTTAATGGAGTCCTTGTCAGCGTCTGGGCTCGCCATAGCGACATCCGCACTACCTTTGACATACGTCTGGTAGAAGTTGCGTAGCATTTTCGCTTCCGCTTTGTTGCGGTTGAAGTTCTGAATGCCTTGGCCGATGGCGTTGCCGGCTTGGGCAATACCACCCTGCATCAGCAAACCAATGCGGCTGCGTTCCCGAGGCTGTTCAATGCCCTGGCCCTGATAAGATTGCTGAGAGAATGCCATTATCCGAAAATGTTAGGATTGCCTAATGCTCCGCCGCCAAGACTCCCCACAGCCCCGATGGTTCCACCAATGACACCAGCATTAGCATTCGCCTGTGCAATGGCCGCATTGTTGGCGGCGTTGAAGTTGTTTGCGTAGAGGCTGCCAGCGTAGGCTGACTCCGGGTTGAAGACCTGACCTGGGTTCATCGATTGGCCCTGACCGCTGACACCGATTGCTGCGTTGGGGCTCACACCAGAGCGACCAAGGATTGCCATAAATGGATCAGCTGTGGTTGCTGAATTAACGCCAATCACATTGGTCGCGAATTGCTGCCTTTGCCTCTTAAGTTGCTCACCCACTTGGCCTGCATAAAGCGCCTCCGAAGCCACATCCCCGACACCGAAGCCCATGCCTCGGTCTGCCTGAGCTGTCCTGATGTTTTGTTCAGTCTGCCGTTGCAGGGCAGGGTCCAACTGGTTGCCGGCTTGTAGTTCTGCAAGTGCTTGGTTGTTTAGCTCATCGATCAGTGCCTGTTGCTGCGGGTTGGAAGCTTTAGCGGCTGCTGCCGCCCTGCCGCCTAACTCCTCAATAGATGCAATGTCTGCCTCCTGCTGGATGCGGCGGGATACAACGTCCGCTTCGGCTAGAGCGGGGATGGTCTCCTCTTTGTAGAGCTGAAGAAGGCCGGGATTGCCGTCAACACCCATTAGGGTGTCCCGCAGCACACTCAAATCTAGCTGCGCTTCAGCAGACCTGCCGTATTCAGAATTGCTTTCAGCCGCGAAAAGATCGGGCGCTAAATCAATTTGCGCCTGTAGAGTATCGCGATACTCCTTGCCCACGTCTCGGGGCGGTGGACTGTCAACGTCTTTTCCCATCTCTTAACCTTCGTAAGTAATCAATGCTGTATTTCTTCGGCTTCCCTGATCGCTCGCCCCAGACTTCTCTAGCGTTCGGGTAGCGTTCTAATAAGTATCCTGCAATTCTGCTAACCGCTCGTCTGTCAGTTGCAACTAAGTGGTAGACAACAATGATGTTGCCATCTTCACTGCTCTTCTCCCAGACTCCGGGCTCGCCCCGTTTCTCCGTGGTCATCTTCCACAGGCAGACGCCCTTAAGCCTGCTGTCACCACCCTGAACCAACCGGATGGTGTTGTCTTCGATGTTGAGGCCAATGTAACGCCTCAGATGATCAATGTTGCCTGTCAGAGGCATCCTGCCCCTGTTCGCTAGTAGATAAGCAGCAACAAGGTCTACATACATCAGACAAGCTTAATAATCTTCACCATCGAATAGATTTCAGGGTGAGAAGTATCCCCGCCAAGAGAACCAGCTGCATTGCCCAGGCCATCTGTGCTCCTGCTAGAAGTGCAACGGTGGCGCAGTTCCAAATCAGCAGCTGCGGACAAAGTGAAAATACCTGACAGATTTGCCCTCACAGCTTGCGCAGAGCTGTTGTCGGAATAGGTGGCTTCTCCATCAATCAGCGTGGTGCTGTTGGTGGTATCGTAAAGCCAGACAACGTGGGTGTCGCAATCGAAACCAGGAGCTGAGGCTTCTACTAAATAGCTTCCAGCCTGTAAGGTGATCCGATTAGAAGACAAGGTGGCGATGCTGCCGGGATCTGTGCTCTGGTTTAGGACTCGGGTTACGTTTGTATCCTGCGTAAAAGTGCCGCCATCTGTGCCATTGGTTTGTTCCTCCCAGAACACCGCAATCTTTGTGCTGGCTTGGGCTGCCCACTCCACCGTACCGGATGCATTAGTAACAAGGTATGTGCTGTTAGAGCCTGCCGAAATGTTGCTCGGGCTCACCGTGCTCACAGATGGCACCGTTGCCCACTCCGGGTTGTCGCTGGCACCTTTAGTAGTGAGCACTTGGCCGGATGTTCCTGGCGCTAGGTGGTTCCAGGTAGATGCCCCTCGGTAGAAGATGGTTCCTTGGTCTGCGCTTCCCAAGTGCTCCACACCGATAGCACCATTGGCAATTTTAGTGCCGTTGATTGCGTCTGCTGCAATCTTGGCAGTCGTTACAGAGCCATCTTCAATTTCAGAGCTGCCTACTGTACCGCTAATCGACACCATAGGAGAGCCTAACTGGTTCAGCTTGCCAAAGGTTACCTTGTCGGTTCCATCAGTCTGGAACGTGTAGCCTGGGGAGAGTGTAATTGAGAGTGCCATTAGACTAAGCGGTTCCAGATCTGGCTCTCATTGGAAACCAGTATTGTGACGCCCTTATCAGGCAGGGTGATGGCAGAGCCGTCCAGCGAACCAGAAGACTCGTTACAAGTAATGCTTACCCCGGTGTTGTTCATAATTACCTTCACATTGACTTCGCCATTAGGTGCTAGAGGAACAATGCAAGTAGCGGGTGACGTAAAGCTGTGGAGGATCGTTAGAGGGGCAGTTGTGTTGACCGTCTGACCACCAGAGGTGATTTCCTCGGGGGCAGCAAAGATCTTCTGTAAAGCAGCCCAACCGTCATTGATGCCGACCGTGGGGTTGCCAGCTACACCGTTGCCGTTGGTAACCGATAAGCCGTCAGCACCGGAGATGGTCCGCTGCTGGCAGTCGCCATTAGAGTCGAAAGCCCAGATGCCGTAGCTGCTAGTAGAGCCCGAGGTATCAATGGCATCGATGGCCCTTACGGCAGAATCGGTGTGCTGGAGATACTTAAGCGTCTCCAGAAATTCTGCCCTCGGGTAGTTCGTTGTCGAAACCGGCCCGTTGGTCTCATTGATTGAAAAGTTTATTTCGCCGTCTGCCATTAGTGTAGTGCTCCGTGTTCGCCGTGCTTCTGCTCGCCATTCATCTTCTCAGCACCTGCGGCGTGGATTCTTATCCGGCCCTGGATGTTTGTGATTTTGACCTGGTAGTAGCTGCCCCTTCTGTTCGTCAGATACTTATTGGCCCAGGTCTGGTACTTCGCTAGCTCAATCCCGCCATCGTCCAGGCAGGTGCCTCCGTTCACTTCATCTGTGTCCAGCGTTACCGAATAGTCCTCTCGGCCCGGTGTTCTGAAATCCTTGTTCGGATTCGCCACCGCCCAGTCCTCAATTGCAAAACCGAGATACTTGGTTCTGTCCTTTGTAATATAAGCAATGGCACCGTTTTGGTCCACCCAGGCAGACTCTTCGTAGGCTCCATCGGTTATAACTGTCACCGTGTATTTTGGATCCCAGGTGCTGACGTGGAGCATTCCTGTTCGCCATCGGCCCTGGTTGCCCCCAGCATAGCCATAAGCCCTGGTGATGACTTCGAATTCAATCGGCTGGCAAGTGACGGAAGTCTCAGCCGAATTGATCAGGGTGATGTAGGGGTCGTTGGTCGTAACACCAATCGGGCTGGAGCTGGTAAGGCGCACACCACAGGCAAGCTGGCTCGCTGTTGCTCCACCGCTATCCCACTGATCGTAGTTAGCGTTGCCCGTCGAAAAGCCGAGGTAAAGGTTTTGAGCGGGGAATGTGTTGCAAGGATCAGAGTAATCAGAGCCAACACCCCAATGCTTTGTTGCCCCCTGGTCCCAGTTCTCGGCCAGAGACAGAACAGCTGTGGTGCCATCGCTTAGCGTCACATCGTCCCCTGATGGGTGTTCCGACCATTCGACCTCTCTCGTTGCCCTGATCGTATCGCCATTCGTTACGCTTAGCGTGGAGCCGTCTGAAGGGTGGCCAGAAAGCACAATGTCTACAGAGTAAGTGCCAGTAGCACCCGCTTTGATTGCATCTTCTTCCGAATACTCATAGAGGCCGATGCAACCGGAGTAGTCTACAAAGTAGAGGGCGTCAGATCCGTTGTTGTCTGCTGTGAAGAAATACTTAACCGTTGTGTCATCGTAACCGCTCCAGGCTTTGTTCAGAAAGTCGTAGACCAGGACACAGTTGTTAGTGTAACTGCCATCGATTGGAATGCTCAGGTAGTAGCGATCTCTGAAGTAGCCGGCTGAGGCATTGTTCTTTGCAGCAAACCAGTTAATGCGGTCAACCATTGGCTGCATCGGGGCACTGTTCGGTTGATCTGTCCCTTGCAGCTTGTTCTCTTCCGTACGGTTGATGCTGGTAACCCCTCGCTGGCTAAGGAACCACAGATCTTTGCCGACGTTAACCACTGATCGCCTACCAACCAATCCATACTCCGTGGTGATGTCGTCCAGAATGGCGTTTGCGCTCCAGTCGCCCTGTAGGTTGGTCACTGCATAGATTGAGGAGTCCTTAAAGACAACGATGGTGTTGTCATTGAACTTCTCCAGGTGAACCACGTCATCTGCGTCACCCTGGTTAATCCGAAAGCTGTTGAAGACTGAGTAATCTGTTGCGCTCAGAATGTCGGAGACAGCAACATTGTCTGCCTTAGAGGCACCTGTAGGGATGTAGGGGACAGAAAGCCGATTCTGGAAGTAAATGGAAGTCTTACTGTTCGGAATACTAAAAATCGAAGGATTAGTAGAATCGGTAGATGTGGCAACAGTAAAGCCTGTATCCAGCGAATCCATCGTCAAAACGGTGTCGTCGTAACCCCGATGCAGGAAGCACTTGTTGAAGGCTGATGTGAACCAAAAGCCATCCAGCGCAGTCTGGCTGTTAGAGGGAAAGTTGCTGTCCGATGGAACGGCGATGGTTACCGAAACAGGCACCTGCCGCACTCGGTTACCCTGGCGGCCAGCCCAGATTTTAATGGCTTCACCCGTCCTGCTGGCTGCGAACAGTTGCCACTGCGCACCGTTAGGATCTTCCCACACACCAACGCCGTAAATAGTGCCAATACTTACCGGAATGTTCCAATTGATATCACCCTCATCCCAGTTAACACCCCAACTGGTTGCTCCGAGGAAGTTAAACCTTACAGGCATCATCCCCAGACGCGCCTCGGCTCTCCCAAATCGGAAACGAGCATTCTTAGCAAACGAACAGAACCCAGGCTTTAACTGCTGGGGGTCAACCCGCATGTCTACCCCAGTAAAGTAAAGGTCGCCATCAGGCAACCTCTGCTCATCTAAACTGTTAATCAGTTGGTTCATATTACAGCCATGCTCTTCAAAGCTGACTCCAAAGTCTCATTTGATCGCTCCCAGGAATACTTCGCCCCCCTTAAGGAGGCTTTCAGGCTTTTATCTTCCACCTCACTGCCACCTTCGGCCACCCGCTGCATCTGTGCAATTAAGGAATCGAAATCCGCTTCCGCATACAGACCGCAGTCTTTGTAGTGGTTGGTTCCGGCTACTAGTTTGTAATCAACCGGAAACCCTACGGTCTCGTCGTAGAACTCACTGATACCACCAAACGGCACAGCAATCACAGGCCGGCCAATAGCCATTGCCTCGTGCTGCATCAACCCCCAGCCTTCGCCCCTGGAGGCGCTCACAAAGCAGTCTAAGTCCTCATACCACTGCGCCAACCTCTCCGGCTCCCAAAACTCTTTGATCAGCTCAACCCGATCATCCTCAACCGCAATGTCGGGATCCTCTGGGTAACACTTCACCTGCAACTTAACGTCGTCCCGACCATCGAAGGCCAACTGGAAAGCTTCCACCACATCGGGGATCTGCTTCCGGCAACCCCCTGCCATCGTTCGGCCTGCCGCTCCAAACAGAAAGTAGTCCTTCTCTTTCTTTGGCCTGTAGTTAAACAGTTCCGTTCGGCAGCCCATCGGCACTTTGTAGATCGGAACATCTACGCCCTGAGCACTGAACACCGATTGCTGCCACTCGCTGGGAACAATCACACCGATAGTGTTGTTGAGGTTAACCACTGCCTGAGAAGGCAACCTGGTTGACTCCCACATTGTGTTATAGATGATGTCCTTCTTCTCAGCCGGCCCAAAAGACGGGCAGTGGATCACCATCTCCCACGGTTCAACCTGCAACTTGTGGACTATCGTATCAGCAGCCCAACGGGGAACCCTTCCGGCTTCCCGCATGTCGCAATCAATCGGTAGCGTGTTAACGTCATACCCTAGCTTTCCCAAACCTCTAACAACGTGCATCCAATGGAAGGAATAGCTAGAATAGCCATCAGGCACGCCTCGCAGAACAACCCTGGTTTTCATAAAAGTTAATCCATCACAGAAAGAGCTTCTTTAGAGCTTCGAATTTCTCATCCGTTATCCACCCAAATGCCCAGCAGAGGAAAACGAGAGCAGAACCAACAGCGCTACCAATTGGCTTCCAGTTTTTAAGAGCCCAAGCCCAGCCAATGACAGTCGCAGCAGGGCGAGCACAAGGAACCACATAACTGATGAAATTTTCGAATTCACCATCGTCATTCCTTACAACACTGACTACAAGAGATGCCCAGAACGCTTCGTTCGCGTTTTTGCGACGATAACGCTTCTCCATGCTGTATCCATCAGATCCATTCCTTTTGCGGCATTTGTCGACTTCCTGCTGGTCGGGCTCAATGTCCGCGTCATAGGTAAGCTCTCGCCATGTCCGCTTTTGAATTTCTGAAGGAGCGTATCCAAAAATCCTGCACAGCTCTTCATTGACATACAGCCACTGCCCTTCCCCGCTGACCACCGCAATACCAATGGGTGCCTCGTCGAATGCCTGCTGAAAGACTTTTGCAGGCGAAAACTGGGTCTCTAAATTGTCCACTTACTACGTTCATATTCGGCAAGGCCGCCACTAACCGGAGGTGGTGAGAAAAGGCAGGGCAAGCAGACGTTCCGGCTTTCGTATCTGCTGACGCCTCAGTCCTCAGCAGGGGCCGCAGGCGCGTTGGTTACAACAATGGTAGCGGGTGGCCGATTGATAAGGGCCAGAATGACTTCATCAGATAATCCAGGGCCACCAGAAGAGCCAACCTGAGAGCCTGCCAGAAACACGGCAGCAAGGTCGCGTAACTGCGCCTCCCCGCTGGCTGCATCTGCTTTGGTGGATTGCTTTAGCCCGTCCGGGCCAAGCTCCTTGTCACTCTCAATTCCAGCTAAATCCACTTTCGCCCCGAAGGCTACGACGGATGTTGTCAGCTGGCCACCACCCTCCGTCTGCACCCTGTTGCTGTATCGGGTGCAACCCAACAAGCAGATGGAGGCTAGAAAGATAGCTGTTAAGGCTTTCATTTCAGTCCTCCAGTGCAGCGAGTTCAGAGAGTTCAGAGAGGATTGCGGCCTTATCTTTGAAGGCCACATCATTGGCGTTGACAGCATTAAGAGACCCCTCAATGCCATCATAGAGGTTGCCTACGGTGGCAACGTCCATATCGGGGAGGACTGCCCCGGTGGCCTCCAACCCGTCACGCGCATCCAGTAGGGCTAGCCCTTGGTCGATCTTTTTGTTGGCTGCGATCCTGAGTGACTGGTTGTTGAGAGATGCCTTGGCGGCGTTTAGCTCTGCTCGTATGTAATCTGTTTCTGCGCTCATATGATTAGCTTCCGTGGGTGTGGGCGACTAAGTAGTAGGTTGTTCCACCAATATCGATTGGGATCTGATGGCTGACCGTTCCGGCTGTAGTGATCGCATCTGCTGCATATTTCGCAACAGGGGCATCCGTAGCCAAGTTCTCCTGGCGGATGGTGCCTTCTGCATCAATCCCAGCCTTAGAAGATCCGGCAACCTTCACATCCAAAAGCATCGAATCTGCCGCAGGGCTCTCTGCGTCAATGTCAACGACCTGAGTCTTCCTCAGTGGAGTGACAGACGTTGCACTAGCGTGCAAGCCGTTCGAAGACGCGTCGCGGATTGAACCATCAGATTCAACGGACTCAGGGAGGTATGCTGCGACAGCTCCGATGGGTGTGATCCCGCTAGAATTACTCCAGGTTGTCGGCGTGGTCCCTGTAGCGATAAACTCAACGTCAGTCGCGTTGGAGCTTGCTCCCACGTTAGTGAAGTCGTCCCCGCTCTGGAAATTGGAAATGCGGTATCTTTGTCCGACTTCCAGAGTGCCGCTTGTTACTTCTGTGCCACCCCATTGGTCGGCGACTTCTACGCTGTTCCCGGTCACTCCCAACCTCGCCACTTGTGTAGCCGTGAGTTCACGGTTGAAGATGAGAACGCTGTGAATCTTCCCGTTTGCGTGGACTGCGTTCCCTTCGCCGATCTCTACCGCCTGAGACGTGTTGTGCATAGCAACATAGGAGCCGCCAGAGGCATCCGTCAGAGTTTCGGCTTCGCCATTCCAATAGAGATTGATGTCAGTGTAAGACGACGCGTTTCCGTTGTAAGTAGCAACTACGTGGTGTTTTTTTCCCGTGGTAAGAACAGTCGTGCCTTTAGCAATCAGTTTATTTATGACCCCGTTATCCCAAAGGGATAATGAGATTAACCCTCCTGTATCAACTGTTAGCCTCCACTCATAATTAGGGTTCTTCATTTTGCTAACGATTTCAAAGCCACTTGTCAGATCATCGATTTCGAACTCCGCAGCTAGACTGAAAGGTGAGTCGGTCGTGGAGTTACCGAAGGATAGCAGGTTAGTGTCAGCGACAGTATTAACCGAATCAGTGCCGTTATAGTAGCCTCCATTGCTAGGCTGTCGCGCACTGGTTCGGTCGTTGACATCTGCCGTTTGGAGGTAATCACCAGCAGTTGCAGCGGCAGCTTGGGTTGCTGATCCATCAAAAAGGTTGGCAACACCAGGCACCTTGTACCAGACACTGCCGTCATAGCGCAGGATGTCGCCGGCTGCGAGCGTAATACTGCCGGAACCGTAGTCCCTAGAGCCACCCACCGTTACCGTGTAGTAATCGGAGAGCGTGCCTGTGCCGTCAATGACAGTGGGTGTGTTGGTGGAAACGTTATGATCGCCTAAGTCGTTGCCGGTGGAGGCACCAGCAGGCAGACGGGAGACGGGGATCTTATTGGATCCGTCCAACTCACACAGCTTATAGGTGGTTGCGTCTCCGCTGAAAGTGCTCGCGAAGTCCGTCTTCAGGGATGAGCCGAGGATCTTCTGCGAATTGTTGGTTGCACCGTCCATCCCGAAGTAATCATCGGAATCGACGGTTGTTGCCGTTGTTGGCCAGTCTTTTAGTCTAGTGCTCATCTTACGTGGTAAAGGGATGTTTCGTTGCCAAGGTGGTCACAAACCGTGTTGCCCCTGTGGTCTGCCCAGTAGAAAATAATGTTGCTGGTGATTGTCTGCTGACCTGTGTCCGTGCAGACGATGCTGCCTAAGTGATCCACCCAATAGTCTTGCTCATCTGAAGCGGGTAGACCGTCCAGAAGAGTTGCTGAGCAAAGAAGTGGAGCCCTTGTTAAAAGCATTTAGTAAACGGTAATGTCGCCGTCGCCGGTCCAAGTCACAGAAGAGGCGTTGGTAGGGTAAAGCCCGATGATGCGAACAGTTGTTCTCAATCCAATCTCAGTAGACTTGTAATTGATGTTACAGAGTGCGCCACCTGTTCCATGGCCATACAGATACTTAATATCGCCTGTGTAGGTTGTGTCAGATCCATCCAGGTAGTCCTTCGGCTCCGGGAAAGGATCACCGTGCGAGCCGATTTCAATCTGCTGGGAACTCATCTGCCCAGGCACTTTGCCGTGTAGTGTTAATCCGCTCATCAGTATCCTGTTACTTTGTATCTTACGTCCTGCCCCTGGATGGTCTCCAGCTGGTTAACCTCCTGGTCCAGGGCTGCCTGCGCATCCCGTTCTGCTGGGTGCGACTTGTCCATCTGGCCGTCGTGCCGCAAGTAATCGGCATACGTGCCTCGGATTAAGAAATTTCGAAGCACATCTGGAAGCTCTACTAAGCTCCACTTACTTGGCTGTGCGTTCGGGCTGTTGTCGGTGGATCCATCACCGGTAATAGCCTCTAGGGCGGTGTAAAAGTTGCCCAAGTTGTTGTCGTAAGCCTGCTCACCTACTGCGTAATTGGTGCCGGTTGCTTTACTGTAAAGATTGCCGGTAAGACGTGGGTGCTGCTTTCTGTAATGCACCCAGACAGCCGTTAGCGTTGTGTCCAGCTGAATGCCGTTCTCAGATAAGAAGTAATCAACTGGAGTGCCGTCAGCGGCTGTCTTCGGGTTCTTATCCCAAACCTCAAAGACCGTTTCGATCTCGTTCTGGCCGCTCTGATTTAGGGCAACGTAATTGCCTTCAACACCGCCAGACTGGGTAACCGTTCGGCTTTCAATAACGCAAAGCTCTGGCCATCGGGCCTGGTTCCAGCCCAGTTTAAGCCGGTTGTTAACGAAGTCTCTTAGCAACCTCCACTGCACCTTGCCTGGTGCCACCTGGTTAACGCCGTCCAGATCCTGCTCAATGCCGGCAAGGTTCAGAACGTTGTCGTAGATTAGGCTGTAATCGACAGTTTTCACCTAGTCGCCGTAGCCAACAGTATTCCGCCTTCGGTCCTGCTTAGCGAAAAGCTCAGGGTTCTTCTGTTGCTGGTATTTGATGAAATCGGGGTCGCGCAGGATGTCTTTGTGTTCCTGGTGCATCCACTCCTTGGCGACGTTGCCAGGGATTTCATACTTCAGCTGACCGAGCCCTTTGATAGACCTGGATCCTTGGTTGCTACGAGCAATCTCTTGCGCTTCTCGCTCAGCCTGAGCATTGCGCTTCTCGTAGTTGGTGTAGTGCCGCTCGGCCCTCTGAGCTGCAACTTTCTCTAGTATGTTTTCCATAAGTTAAAGTGGTGGGGGACTGCGAATTCCCCCACCGTTCCAGGGAACCATCACAACCCAAGGCAGGGCTGTTTTGGTAATTATGCGAAGTCAGCCGAGTCGAACATCTGCAACAGGACGACAAGCTTACCAGCGTTCACAGTGCTGATGTCTTTGCCGCTCGTTGCCGTAAAGGTGATGTCGATGGTGTCGGCTGCCGTGTAGACGTAGTAGTTGCTGAGAGCGCCCGCCTTGTAGTCAACCTCGGTTGCGTCCACACAGACCTCCGTAGAGGTAAGGAAGCGGTTGGTTGAGCCACCATCCCCGACGATGTAAGCCAGAGAAGTAAGGGTTGCATCAGAACTGTCGAAGTCTGTCACCAAGCGGTGGAGGGCTTTGCCTACCACCATCCCGGCTGGGACAGATACCGTAAACGTCTGCGTATTCGTTGAGTTGGTGAAATCACCGTGCTCTACGACGATTTGATGGGTGAAGCCAGTTCTGGCCTGTGCTTCGTAGCCTAGTTTAGATGGTTGAATTGCCATGTCTTCAGATCCTCTTTCTTAGCTGAGTGCTGTGTTGAACTGTCCCAAACCAAGAGGATTCAGAATGCGAAGAGCGCACTTGGCTTCGATGTAAGTCCGCTCACCACCACCGAGGTTCGGTAGAGGTTTGACGGTTGGCTGTTTGAAGGAGGCAAGCTCCACCTTAGACATGTCCAGGAGGTAGCCTCGGCCCTTGTCGGTTGCGAACGTAGCAGGAGGGGCACCCGCTCCAATGAAGTTGGAGCTGACCACCTCAACGGTGCCGTAGTCGCCTTCGTAGACCGAAACAGAGTTCCGAACTCGGGCTCCACCACCATCGTAGTTGAACTGCCGGCTGAACTTGGCAGCGTCACTGTCTGCATACTGCGCAAACCGGGTCATATCGGTGATTCGTCGTCGAAGCGTAGAACCACAGACAAGGGCGTAACTGCCGCTCATACCAGTCTGGTCGTAGATTTCCTGGAAGAGAGTTTGGATGTCATCTTCGGTGATGTTCGCCGTTGCCGTGGTGACGATCTGGTTTGCGTTTGGTCGGTAAGCCTCGGGAACCTCATACAGCGTTTGAGCTGCAATGTTGGTTGTGTCCCGAATCCAGATACCCAACCCTCGTCCAAGCCGCGGGTTTTCTGCTCCGTCGTCTTCCTGGTGCTCTTGGTCAGAAAGGCAGGTTGCTTCGATGTCGCGGCCGATCTCTTCCAGCTTCTTAGCGATTGCTTCAGACATTTCATCGCCCTTCAAACCAGCCACATCAGACACCTCTTGTGCATCAGGGCTAACCTTCGCCGTTCGACGGTGGGTTTGCAGATAGGTGCGCAGCATTGCGCGGTTCTCTGCGTGGTTTTCGAAGGTGGAAACGTCGGTCCCATCAACAACACCGCCAAGCTTTGGGGGGTCGTATGCGTCCACCGTCCACTGCATAAAGGTATTGTGAGGCGTTCGGCCCTTCCTTACGCGAGAGGTAAACGGTGTTTGCTTTTCGTCTGTCCGAGTGATCAAATCCAGCACGTCTTCGCGCTTGTGGATCTGATTTCGTTCTAATAGTCCAGATGCCATGTATCAGTTGTTTCTAAACTGAGCAAATTATTGTTCTTGGTATGCGCCTGCCCGGATCAGTTCTGCTAAAGCGGCTCTTCCACCGCCTTCTCTAACCCGCTTGGCTGCTGCGTCAGCTTTTTCCTGGCTGGTAACCTTCCGAGGCTTCCCGCCTGCCGGCTTACCTGGTTGTGGAGTTGGTTGAGCTTTGGGTTTAGGGGCTGCCTTTTTCTGTGCTGCCTCTCGCTCCCGGATTGCACCGCCAACCATTCTGGCCAGCATAATTTTGTGCATCGGGATTTCCCTTAGCCGCAAGTCGCCAAACTTCTTTAGAACATCCTGTATAACAGCCCCGTTTTGGTCCTCGGGATCATTCACCCAAGGGTAAATTTGCTCGGCCTGAACATCCCATTGATTGGTCAACTCAATCCGTTTACGGGCCTGCGGCAGTTTGCTTCTCTGAAGCTCAACGGCTGCTAACTCCAGCTCATCTAAGAATTGCTCAGGGTCGTCAGGCTCCGCTCCAAACAGCTCTTTTAGGTTCTTAGAAACCTTTTCAGGGTCTCTTCCCAAAAGCTTCTGCTGTTGCTTCGCCCACAATTCATTCTGAATTGCTTCCTGCTCAACTCTTTCCAGCTCAGAGATCGATGTGATGTTCTGAATCTGGTTCTCAGGTGTAGCCGGTTTGCTTTCGCTTGCTTGCTTCAGCTGATCTTCCAGGCTCGCAATCTTCTCCTTCAGCTCCGACTTTTGCGCCGTTAGCTTATCGATCCGCTTTTGCTTGCCGTCAGGCTGTGGCTCAGGTTGCTCTTGCTCAGTTTCTAGGGCTTCCTGTTCCTCGGCCTCTGGTTGAGCTTCTTCCAGCTCAGTCTCAGCTTCCGCCTCCTCCGTCACTGCCTCATCCGGCTCAGGTGGAGCATCACTAGTCAGTAATTGCACTAGTGACAGTGAATCCAATGGGGCTTCCTCTACCGTGGAATCTTCGGTAGCAGTATCAACTTCTGTAGGCATGTGGTTTAACGTCTCACAAGTAGACAGACAGCGTGCTTAAAGGGGCGCGCAGAACCCATTAGTTTCCCTGGTAAGGTTAAGGTAGTGTATAGACACCTCAACTGTCAACGGAGGCAGGTTCAGCGTCTTCTGGGCGGGGTTTGTAGAGCGTTTCTAGGTGCTGCCGCATCTCTAAAACCATGCTCAATCTGCCTGCCTCAAACTGCCTACTGTCGGGAGTATGACGAGGGTCAGAGACTGCTTCCTGCTCGGTCTGAATGAAGCCCTCAATCAGCTTGTCTAATCCCCTTCTTACAGGGCTTACTTCCGGCAGTAATAGCGCGTCGCGCTCCTCGTCTGTTAGTTCAACTTCAACCATTTTGATTCACACCCAGCCGGCCCGTCATTGCATTCTGTTGCTGCATCACAGACATATTAAGGTTTTTCATATACGTCTGGACCAGCTCAACAAACTGCGGATCGGACTGCATCAGTTCCATATACTTCGGATTGTTGCCAATGATCTGATTGACAAACTGCGCTCTGATCTGGGCTGATGGGTCGTTTTCCCGCAGCTGCGGTTGATTACCCAAAGCCATCAAAGCGACAGTATTGTTCTCTTCTTCAAACATCTGCTGAGCGGCCTGCTTATTGTCCAGCAGGAGCTGCTCAGGGAAGGTTGGGTTGATAATCCGCAGCTGCATCTCTAGCAGCTTTCTGCGGTCAATCTGGCCAGCTAAGTCATTCGGTAAGACGATCTCAGAGATTGCCTTCAGCTGGTTGTTGGTAAACTCGCTGTCCAACTCCCTAATGTCGAAGGAGAGGCTGAAATTGTATTTCTTTGTGTCCTCTGGGATTGGTAATCCCGTGCCTGTTACCTCACCGAATTCCTTATCGTTGCCAAACTTCTGAACCAGCTCCCAGACGTTGTTAAGAATGGTGCCCTTAAAGCGCAGCCAGCGGCTGACGTGCATCTGGTTTTTAACCTGGGATTGAGCCGGATCAATTGCAGGATTCGGCACGCCGAAATACTCATCTGCACGTAGACGAACACTTTCGATGTTAGCCAAGGCAACATCCGGCCCCTTTTTCGGGGGCTCCATCCAGGTGATGTCTCCCGGTCTCTGCTCTGAGAGTTGTTTGCCTGGGCCAACACTAATGCGGTTGCCGTAGCGGTGAGGCACTTTCAGTGGCGGCAAGGTCTCTAGGTTGGAGCGGTCAAACACCATGTCGACCTGCCCTTTGATTTCCGTTTGCCACGTCCCGCAGATGTCGGGGATGCCTCGGGATTCCAACAGCTCTCTAGTTGTCCGTTCGCGGGTGAACACCTCAATCGGAATCCTGCCGCCCGCCTCTTTAACCAGCGTATGGCTGGCGTAGGAAGGCTCTCCCGTGTCATCGTTCTTGTGGTGAGGGCTGAAAACCGTCAGGTAAACACCAGGCCGGCCATGCTCATCCACCCGCCGAGAATAGGCATAGATGACTTCAACCATGTTCTGATGATCATTGGCAGAATCAACGGTCTGCTGGGCTGGGCTGATGCCTTCGTCGTTGTGGTTGATGTATCGGCCAGCAGTCGCTTTGACTTCCTCAACCCATTGCTCATCCCACTCATCGGTCTGCGCCCTATCTTCCAGCTCTGCTACAGTAAATGAATCCCGCCTGAAGACTACCCGCGCTCGGTGGATTTCTCTGGTCTCAGGCGGGAATAGGAGCTCGTAAAACGGCTTTAGGGTTACGATTTCCGGGTGGTCACAGACTATTTCCGGCATTTCAATTACAGTCTTCCCGTTAGTGCGAAGCTCCTTAAATTTCTTCCTAACCTCGGATACTTTGAACTGAGGGTTTGAGGTGGCAAAGATGTCTGCCAGCATGTCAGAGTTCTGATCAAAAGCAGCCACCATCTCTGCTGGATCCTCTACCCCCATCGACTTTGCCATTGATTCGATGGTCAGCTCCCGAGGGCTCATCTGCTGGGAACGCTTCCAGAGGGTGTGAACACCTGCCCATCCGTAGTGGGCTGCATACTGCTGAGCCAGCTCCAGCTCATCATCCCAGCTAGGGTTTAGCAGGGTGCTAACCAGCCAATTCATATACAGCTGGACAGCAGAGGCATTCTCTACGTCCTGGTATTCAGCCGGATTGACGTTCAGGGCACAGCGGTTGTCTGCCCCAGCCAGCAATGCCACGTAATGGTTGATGTAATTATCAACCAGGTGGATGCGGCTGTCGGAAGCACCTTCCCACGGGAAAACCTGCCTGCCGTAGTTTACGGCGTGCTTTCTACCGTCGGCTGCTTGGCCTTGCCAATAGGCGTAGCGGCTTTCGTCAGCCTCTCGGATGCGGTTGGTAACCCTGCGGTCCGAAAATGATCTGGTAAAATCTGTTACCAGCTCGGAGACGTTAGGGGCTGTTGATTCTAAGAGTTTATCTTCTGTCACAGGGCCTAGTAGTGGCCCCCGCCTTGGTCGTAGGATGTCCCTGGAGAGACGTGGAATGGATCCATGGTGATTAAGTAACGTAATGCATCGGCAGGGTCTTTACAAGCTCCCTTGTCCTTGTCTTCACCTGTCCACTCTCGCAGTGAGTAGATCAGATTGCCGCATTCTTCGCTGATGTAGAGCTTCGGCTCGTTTAGAACCGTTATCGGCTCTTCCATATTGTAAGACAACAGGTTGTTGATTGCCTGTACGCCTTCGTCGATTTCGGTGTGAGCTGCCGGAATAAAAACCATCCCCGGCTCGCTGAGGTTGTCTTCGGCATCTACCACGTCTTTGGCTAGGTGATCGATCAGGCTGTAGTTGCCTTCCTTGGCCGATAAGATTGGCGCTTTGCCTGCCCTCGGGTCGATGTAACGCACTAAAGGCTCCCGCTCACCCCTCTCCAGCTCGCGGATTAGCTTTCTGTATTGAGCTAGGTTGCGCCCGCAGTCTGCCTTTTGAGCTGACCCCGGTGAACCATCGGCTTTGCTGCTAGGAACCGCCCATTCGCCGTATCGGGCCAAGTTCGGCCATTCTCGGTAGACGAACATTCGGCCCAGGTTGTCCACCCGCAGCCAAACCATAAACCAGTTGCGATCTCCACCGGTCGGATCAACGCACATATAGTTGGTGCCCTCGGATGGGATCTGCTCAGGCTTAACAATGTGAGCATCCCCGAAGCGTGGGAACTTGCCGACAATCGGGTTCCTGACGTAGCCGTAGGCCCGGATTTCCTTCTCAGTAGATGTCTTGCCAGACAGGGCCGACTTTTTGAAGTGATCCCAACTGATGTAAGGGTTGTGCTCTGAGAAAAACCAAATGATTGCATCACCTGACCGAGTGCGACCAATGAATGGCATCCTGCCTTCCGGCATCACCCGCTTGTCGCAGGGAAGCCACTTAGTGACCACATGGCCTGCCATGGCGTGCTTAACCGTTGGGGAGTATCCTTCGATGGGGGTAAATGAGTTCACCATCTTTCCTCTACGGTCGATCAGACGGTATTTCATTGTTTCCACCCAGGTCTGCGGAACCAGCTCATCTGCCCAGAAAAGATCCAGGTTAGCACCTTCCAGCGTCTTTACATCCTGTGTGTAATTTTTGAAGCGGCAGGAGGAGCCGTTAGGGCCGATGAAGGAACCATTTGAAAAGCCGTTCTTCGGGGTGAAGGCGATATTGTTAACCTGACGCACACCCCTTCTCTGCCTTGCCCATTCCTTCGGGATGTAGCGGTGGATGGCGTGTTGCTGCACCTGAATACTGCTCTCACCAGACAAGCCACCAACCCAAGCGGCGTAACCAGGAGTAGCAGCCATCTTTTGGACGAGGCGCTTGGCCATGTACTCAGTTTTTCCTGAGTTGTGATGGACCGCCCCACAAGCCCAGTAATTGTCATAGAATGGCACCCTGAAATCCCACACAGGGCCAGCTCCAGCCGGCCTAATGTTTGTCACAATATCATATCCTAATGGATTCCAAAGCTGGTCACCGCAACGTAATTCAGAAACAGCAATATATCTGCCCGTTCGGCGCATAACCCTGTGATGCTCTGTGGCCTTAAACGATCTGCCCCCTAAAAGGAACACCTCCAAAAACAAGCCCTCACCTTTTACAAAAGGCTCCAACGCATCAGCAGTAACAAGCTCTGAATCCTTACCTTTGGCTAAAACTTTGTGCGTTCCTTTAATCTTTGAAACTGCAACCTCTTCACCCGTTAAAGGATTATAGATAGGCGTACCCCCTTCAATGCACCTGTTTCCACCGAATAGGTAGATCGTAGTGATATCAGGATCCTCAAACAGCTCATCCATTGCCTTCCAATGCTGGAAGTGGCCGCCTGAGTTGTGCCAATCCATCCCGTGGTTAAACGGATCGGTCTTTTCGGCCTTAATGAGGGCTTCCCGGCGCTTCCACAAGTCAAAAGCCTTCTCTACGCCGAGAGCTTCTACCTGCTCAGCGGTAGGCAGCTTAAGGATGGGGTGTTTAGTCCACTGAATTGCCACTAATACTTAAACCGGTTTCTGGGCAGCCCTTTGACGAACAGCCAATCACCCTCCCTTGTCACAGCCACCTCCATCCCCATAGCGAAGGCTCGGGCATCCTTACAACGAGCATTGCCTAGCTCCGTCAAAATGATGCGATTGTTCGGGTAGAACCCCCTAATTTTCGCCTGCAAAGGGTAAGCCTCTTTCGGCAAATCTTTGATATCTTCAACAATTAAGGGGGCAGGTCTCGGGTGCCCCTCCTTTAAGAACTCATCGCCCTCAGGGAATTCTCGCCACTTAACGGCAACCCTATGCTGCCAAAGCTTGCGGGAGGCTTCCCTTATAACCTCTTTGTATGCGAAATTCTGTTTCGGAGTTAGAGCTGAGTAGAGAATTACCGTCCTCCTGTTCACTCTCTCTGGCTTGCACTTAAGGAGGTTGTTATGACAAGTTGCATCTGTTTCCCGGATAACTGACAGCAGCTCTTCCCAATTCCTCACTGTGGCTTCTTCGTTGTGACTACTCATTTTCCCTAGATGTTAATGCAGACCAATTGTTTTTATACTCGGCATACTTCCCGATGCTTTTGCCTGCGCTGAAATGCACCCGGTCGCTTTTAACGCTACAAAACGGTATAATGAACCACGTTTCCCACCCGTGGACATAGGCGGCAAAGAAGTCCACCTCCAAAGCTGAGTAAGCTGTTCGGCCTGAATCATTATTCTGACGTTTAGTAGTAAAAATCCGATAACGAGGAGAACGAGACCCTTTCATCAGATCATTTGTTGCCTTCACCTGAACCCTTAACAGATCCCGACCATTGTCCACCACCCAATCATAGGGAGATGCTGGCGCAATCGGCGAGCTCACCAGCATCCCCCTTCTAATTACTTCCGCAGCGAACAACTGCTCCGCATAGTCGCCCAGCTCAATTGGTGACATCAGTGGTGACTATACACCTAATTGAAACAAAAAGCGAACTAAACCTTTATGCCGTAGCTTTCCGTTAGGTTCTCTTTTGCCCATTCCCAGCTTAACTTCAGCAACCCTCTGTCACCCCAGGCAGTTCCCCAGCTGTTCATCAGCAATACGCTTTCCTCGTCGTAGCCGACGAGAGCCGAAGCGTGTCCGCCATAGTTGTGCTTATCCGAACCAGGCCGAAGAATCCCAGTTCTGCGGTTTGCGCGCATAAAGGCGTCATCGACATTGAAGCGGGTGACAATTGGCCCCTCGTTAGCCAGCCACCACTTCATCCCGTGCTCGTTGAATTTGATCTTGTCCTGCACAAAGGGGCTGACGGCGTAGTAGGATTTGATTTTGTACGCCTCGCAGCGCTTGTAGAACTCTGTTGGCGGCAACATGCTGCCTGAGGATCGGAATGGCAGATCCTTGGTAGTCGGGCAACCATGCTTTCGCAGGATGTCTAGGCTGTCTTTTGTGTAGGTGCCGGCCAACTGCAACATGGTCGATGGATAGAAGATCCACCGATCAAACTCCTTGGGAGCCATCCACAGGAAGCGCACAGACGGTGCATAGTGGATGTTGTGCCGCTCAACTTTGCCTTCCTTCAGCAAGTGCCAATGCAAAACCTTAGCAACCGTTTGGCCAACACAACTTCCGGTTCGGCCCTGGTTATAGGGCTCCGACCAGATCTTGTGCACACTCCCCCGCAAATCAACGGAGGATGGAAGGCCGTGAGAAGTGGTTTCAACCACCCAATCCCTCTGCTGATCCTGGCTAGGTTCTGCGTTTAAGACGCGACGACCGACTAAGCGGCCTTCCTTCGGGGGTATTCGTTTTCCTTTTTTCATTCCGCTTCCCTTTGCAGTTCATAGGCACAGTCGATGCCCTGCCAGTTATC